>ERZ780218.263-NODE-263-length-55046-cov-29.933335_pt1 | contig 55046 bp, 50 predicted proteins | sample MGYA00510975_ERZ780218 | MGnify/ENA primary metagenome ERZ780218 (study PRJEB29588, sample SAMEA2152063) | human gut metagenome | biome: human gut; feature: human-associated habitat; material: faeces | place: Denmark | collected 2008/2010 ... | reverse complement strand
ATATATATGTTAATAAGAAAATTAATTATTAAAATAAGGAGGACAAGCAAATTGGAAGAGGTACTTAAAAATTTCCCACAACCAATATCTTTAGAAATTTATGAAAATATAAAAGAGCGAAAAAAAGAAGTAGAAGAAATTAGGTTACGAATTAACCAATATTGTATTATTAAACTTAGTAGTGAAGAAAAAATAATACCATATAAAGTAAATAAAATGGAAATTATGCAGATATTTCAAAAAATATGTGACCAGTCTGTTTATTCATATCAAAATCAAATTGTAAATGGGTATATAACAATAAAAGGAGGACATAGAGTTGGACTTACCGGTGATGTTGTTGTAGAAAATGGAAAGATAATTAATATTAGGTATATATCATCTTTAAATTTTAGAATTGCACATCAGATTCTGGATTGTAGTAACTCAATATTAAGATACATATTAGATATTCAAAGAAATCAAATTTATAATACTTTAATTGTTTCAAGCCCAGGCGCAGGGAAAACAACGTTATTAAAAGATTTAGTTAGAAAAATAAGTAGCGGAATTCCTGAAATATATTTTCACGGTTTAAATGTATCGGTTGTAGATGAAAGAGGAGAAATTGCTGCTATGTATCAAGGAGAGCCACAAAATGATATAGGAACAAGAACTGATGTATTAGAAAATATTACAAAACCATTGGGAATAAAAATGGCACTTCGTTCTATGGCACCACAAGTGATTATTGCAGATGAAATAGGAAAAAGTGAAGATGTACAGGCAATTGAATATGCTATTTGTTCAGGTGTAAAGGGAGTTTTTTCAGCACATGGAAACAGTTTAGAAGAAATTTTATCAAACTCAGAACTTGAAAAATTACTTCAAAAAAATATAATTGAAAGAATTATTTTGCTAGATAATAAAGCAAGAGGGCACATAAAAAAAGTATATGAGCTAAATAAAAGTAAAAATACATATATAGATTTAGATGCCAAGAAAAGAGCAAGTTAAAATTTACAGTAAAATTTGTGTAAAAACCAAAGTATAAAATTCAAAAATTTAAATAAAAAACAGATTATACTATATGTTTTTGTTCTAAAATAGACAAGCTTTGCATATATATAAATATAAATTTAAATTTTGTAAATTTAAAATATAAGGAGATTAATTGAAAATGTGGGTAATTAAATATATAACATTAGCTTTGATTTTTGGAGGAACATCTTTTATTGGAATATTAATTGCAAAAAAATATTCAAACAGACTAAAGGAATTACAAGAAATAAAAAAAGCATTACATATGCTTGAAGTAAAAATGAAATTTACATATATGTCAATTCCAGTAATTTTTAGAGAAATCGAAACACAAGTATATGGCAATATTGCTAAAATTTTCGGAAACTGTGCAGAAAAAATAGAGTACATGCCAGCAGAAAAAGCATGGAATGAATCAATCTATAATTCAAATACTAATTTACTTCCTAAAGATAAGGAAGTATTAAATGGACTTGGAAAATTACTTGGACAAACAGACATAGAAGGGCAAATTAATCAAATAAAATTAGTTGATGATTTTCTAAATATTCAAATACAAGAAGCAAATGAAGCAAAAAATAAAAACGAAAAATTATATAGAACACTCCGGAATGGTTGCAGGACTTGGTATTGTTATTATATTAATTTAAAAAACAAATGATAAAGGATGGTGCAAAGATGGATATTAATTTATTATTTAAAATAGCCGCAATAGGAATATTAGTTGCAGTATTACATCAGGTTTTAGTTAGAGCAGGAAGAGAAGATCAAGCTATGATGACAACTTTAGCAGGACTTGTTATTGTTTTAACAATGGTTATAAAAGAAATTAGTACATTATTTAATACTGTAAGAACAATATTTAACTTATAGAAAGCATTGGAGGAAATTAATAATGGATATTATTAAAATAATTGGAATTGGGTTAATTTCATTAATAATGACCATAATAATTAAACAGCACAGACCGGAATTTGCAATATACATATCTGTAATTGCAGGAGTACTAATTTTAACTTTAGTTTTAGGAAAGGTATCTGGAATTATAACACTTTTATCTAACCTAGCAGATAAAACAACTATTAATCGTGACTTTTTATATTTATTAATAAAAATTACAGGAGTTGCCTTACTTACTGAATTCGCTGTAAGCATATGTAAAGATTCAGGCGAATCGGCTATTGCATCCAAAATTGATATTGGAGGAAAAGTAACAATAATTGCAATATCTATTCCGATTATCTCAAGTTTATTAGAAACAGTTTTAAAAGTATTACCATAAGTCTACAAAAAAAGTGTATATAAAAAATATAACTTGCAATTTATAAATGAGGAGAATATTTTTGTGGAGACTTTAAACAGAAGAAAAAAATGTTTGAAAATAAAGGCTAACAGTAAATTATTTAAAATAACAAGTATTTTAATACTGTTTTTCATTCTCATATCAAGTTTCAAAAGTTGTTTAGCAATAGAGGAAACAAATAATGTAAATAATTCAGATATAATAGAAACACAAATGGACTCTCTTAATATACCCAATTTTATGAAAGAGGCTAATAATTATACAAAAGATGTATTTTCAGATACACAAATGAATGATGTTTTAAACTCAGCAATAAGTGGAAAAATTGAAAACAAAAAAATAATGCTAAACATTTGGAAATTATTTGGAAAAGAGTTTGCAAATTCAATTACAACAATCGGAGGCATTTTAGTAATAATTATCATACATAGTGTTCTAAAAAGCATAAGTGATGGATTAGGAAATAAAAGCATTTCTCAAATAACATATTATGTTCAATACATATTAATTGTTACACTAATTATGACTAACTTTTCGGATATTTTGGCAATAGTAAAAGAATCAATTGACAATTTAGTAGGATTTATGAATTCATTAATTCCTATTTTAATTACTTTAATGATGACAACTGGAAGTATTGCGTCAGCCAATATTGTACAACCAATATTACTATTTATAATAACATTTATTGGAAACTTTATAAAAGATATTATAATCCCAATTGTACTTGTGGCAACAGCTTTAGGAATTGTATCAAAAATATCAGATAAATTACAAATAGATAAACTTTCAAAATTCTTTAAATCAAGTGTAGTATGGATTTTAGGAATTGTACTTACAATTTTTGTAGGGGTTGTATCACTAGAAGGAACTTTAAGTAGCAGTGTAGATGGATTAACAGCAAAAACTACAAAAGCTGCAGTTTCAAGTTTCATTCCAGTTGTAGGTAAAATTTTAGGTGATGCCGTAGATACTGTAATAGGCTGTAGTTCAATTCTAAAAAATGCACTTGGAATTGTAGGAACAATTATTATTATAGGTATTTGTATTAAACCAATTATTAAATTAATTATTCTTATGGCAATGTATTACTTACTGTCTGCACTATGTCAACCAATTGCTGATGAAAAAATAATAAAACTATTAGAACAAATGGGAGATACCTTCAAATTGCTGCTCGCAATTATGTGTAGTATATCTGTTATGCTAATAATAGGAGTAACATTGGTTGTAAAAATATCTAATAGTGGTCTTATGTATAGGTAATATTGAAATAAAAAATAAGGGGGAAAATAATGGTTGCGTTTATCAGTAGTTGGGCACAAGGAATTATTGTAGCAGTAATAATTGCAAGCATTATAGAAATGATACTTCCAGAAGGATCATCAAAAAAATACATAAAAGTTGTAATTGGAGTATATATATTATTCGTTATAGTAACTCCAATTGTAAACCAATTTTCTAACAATTCAAATTCAATTGATGCAGATTCTATATTTGATTTTGAAAATGAAGAAAATACATTAGAGGTTTCATCTAAGAATCTAGAAGAGAAAAACGTAACAAGTATAAAGTCTATGTATGAAATGAATTTGAAAAGTGATATAAAAAACAAAATTCAATCAAAAGGATATATCGTTCAAGAAGTAAATGTTGAAATTTCTGACGATGAAAAATATAGCATAAATAAAATTTTAGTTGTTGTTTCAGGAGAGCAACAGTCTGAAGAAACAAAAGACAATGGGAGTAAAAAGAAAGTTGTTACAATAGTAGAACATGTTGAAAAAGTAAAAGTTGATATATCAAAACAAAATAGTGAATCTAAAGAAGAAAAAAAATATACGATTTCTGAAAAAAAAGCAAATAACTTAAAAGAATACTTAAGCAGTCAATATGATATTGCTGTAAAGAATATAGAAATTCGTTAGGAGGTATAAGGAAACCAAATGATGAAAGAAAAGTTTGAGAAGGTTAAAGATTTAGTTGTAAAGAAAAGTGAAAAAGACAATAAAAAAACAATAGAAAGTTTAGTTGTATTTGTTATTATTCTAATTGTTACTATTATTGCAATAAATACAATTTGGAATGGTGATAAAGATAAAAATACACAAAATAAAACTATGGATAACAAAAAGCTGGCACAAACAAATTCTAATCAAACCAATAATAATGAAGAAGATAATAATATAGAAGGAAGATTAGAAAATATACTCTCAGAAATAGATGGCGTTGGCAAAGTAAAGGTATTAGTTACTTATTCAAGAACAAGCCAACTTGTTCCACTATATAATGAAAATTCACAAGAAAGTATAACAGAAGAAACAGATAAGGAGGGAGGAAAAAGAACGATTAATGAAAATAGTAGTAAAAAAGATGTTGTGTATCAAGAAACAAATGGAACAAAAACACCTATTACACAAAGTATAATAAATCCAAAAATTGAAGGGGCAGTTATAACCGCTGAGGGAGCTCAAAATGTACAAATTAAAACAAATATTATTCAAGCAACAGAAGCAGTAACAGGTCTTGCAACACATAAAATTCAAGTATTTGAAATGAAAAAATAAATTTTAAATGTCTTATGGCAGTGTTTAGTAAAGGAGTGAAATTAGATTTGAAAATTTTAAAAAGAAATCAGATTATTATTTTTGTTATTGCATTTATGCTTATTACAGCAGGGTATTTAAACTATTCTACTGGAGATAAAAAAAATTTGTTAGCTACTAGTAGCTTAATGAATTCAGAAGAGGTTGCTGGAATTGGTGATGCTAAACTTGTTAGTTCAAATGATGTTGTAGAAAATGAAACAAAAACTACAAATGAAAGTTCACAAAATACGAATGAAGAAAATCAAAATAAAACAGATAATACTACAATACAGACAAGTTCAAGCAGTAAAATAGGTAAAGACGATTATTTTGCAAATTCAAAGTTAGGAAGAGATACGATGTATTCACAAATGCTTGAAAGCTATGAAAAAATCATAGAAAATGCATCAGTTTCTGCAGAACAAAAAGCTATTGCTCAAACAGAAGTAAAGAAAATTAACGATCTTAAAAATTCTATTATGATTACAGAAAATTTAATTAAAACAAAAGGATTTGAAGAAGTTGTGATTTTTGTAAATGATTCAAGTGTTAGTGCTATTGTAAAGGCAGATACATTAACTCGGAGAGCAAACAGCACAAATTCAAAATATCATAACAAGAGAACTTAAAACAGAAATTGACAATGTACATATTAGTAATAAATAATAAATTTAATGTATGGGCAATTATATGAGTTGCACTTACATTTTTTATTTTGCTTTTTAATATATCTGTATGTGTGTCTTTAATTTTGGGTAAGTATTATTAAATTAGTTGTTATACAGTCATTTAAAGGCTAAATTATAAATCTATAAAACCAAAGCTTTATAAAAAATTTTAATTAATACTTGTAAAAAATAAAAAAGTTGGTATAATATTGGTGATACTTAAGAAATAAAGTTTAATGAAGGGAGAGCAACATATGATAAAAAAAGTAGCAATACTTGCAAATGGGCGGAGATGTTTCAGGATTTAATGCTGTTATTCGTGCAATTGTAAAAACAGCAGAACATAATAATATAGAATGCTATGGATTTATAGATGGATATAGGGGACTATTAAAAAATAACTATGTACGTTTAAGTACAGTAAATAGTAGTTCGGCATCAGGAATTTTACCTAAAGGTGGTTCAATTATAGGTTCATCTACAAATGCAAATGTATTTAATTATAAAATAGTAGAAGAAAATGGAGAAATTATTTATAAAGATTTATCTGACCAGTGTGTGGAAAATGTAAAAAAAGATGGATTTGACTGTATATTTACTTTAGGAGGAGATGGAACGCAAAAATCTGCAAGAGATTTTTCATTAAAAGGAATAAATGTAATTGGAGTGCCTAAAACAATTGATAATGATGTTGCATGTACAGAAATTACATTTGGATATAATACAGCTGTTTCTGTTGCAGCAGATGCATTAGATCGTTTGCATACAACAGGAGAAACACACCATCGCATTATGGTATTAGAAGTAATGGGAAGATATGCAGGATGGATTGCTCTTGAATCTGCAATAGCAGGGGGAGCTGATATTGCATTAATTCCAGAAATACCTTATGATATAAATAGTGCAGTAAGAAAAATTGAAGAGAGAAGAAAAAATGGAAAAGAATTTAGTATTGTAGTTGTTGCAGAAGGTGCAATGCCAAAAGGTGGAACAATTACGATTGCGGAAACAAGAAGCAATGGAATTGGAGTAGATAATACAAAACTTGGTGGTGCAGGAGAAAAAGTTGCAAAAGAACTTGAAAAACTAACAGGGTTAGAAGCAAGGTGCACAGTACTTGGATATATGCAAAGAGGTGGAACACCAACTGCATTTGATAGGGTTTTATCTACAAAATATGGTGCAAAAGCTATGGAACTTGCAATGGAAGAAAAATTCAATAGATTAACAGTAATAAAAAATGGAAAAGTAAGTTCTGTACCATTAGAAGATGTTGTAGGTGAAAATAAGGTAATTGGAGCTGTATCAGGTAATACAAAAGAAAGCAATATAAGAAAAGTAACAATGGACGATGATTTAGTTAAAACCGCCAGAAGCATAGGAATATGTTTAGGCGATTAAAATATAATAAAATAAATAAAAGAAGGGAGAAAACAAAGATGGAAGAAAACAACCAAAATAATCAAAACAATGTAAATGCAGAAAACATTAAGAAGGAGGCTAAAGAAACAGTAAATCAAGTAAAAGACTCTTTCAAAAATATCGATATGAAACAAGAAACTGAAAAAGCAAAGAATTATTTTTCAAGATTTTTAAAACAACCAATAAAAGTAATTGGTGAAATTGCACATGACAAATCAAATGCATTCTTTAAAACAGCTATAGTAATTCTTGTTATATGGATAGTAGCATCTTTATTAAATTCAGTAGAGAGTGTTTTATCATCATTATTTACTTATGGAATTAGCGGATACAGTATATCTTATATATTTAAAACAATATTTAGTTCATTCTTTTCAATTATAAAGAGTATATTAACTCCAATAATTTCAATTGCTGTTTTATCAGGAATTATTTATATAATGAATAATAAAAATAAAAAATCTTTCTTAACAAATGCAATTACAATAATTGCAGCATTTGCTCCAAAAGCTGTAGCAGAAGTTATTAGTTTACTTACTATAATTCCAGGAGCTTACAGAATTACTTCACCAGTAAATGGACTTTTAGGAATAATTGCAACTGTATTTGCATTCTTTGCTATTAAAGAATTAAATGATGAAAAAGAAGATGATAGTGCAATAAAAAAATTCATAATTGTAGAAGCTATTTATTATGTAGTTAAATTCGTATTATCTTTCTTTACAATTTATATCTAAGATAATAATAAAAGACGCCAAAATAGGCGTTTTTTATTTGACTTTTATCTGTTAACTAGTTATAATATTTACATGATAAAAAAGAAAGAAGAGGAAAAATATGGTTAATTTTAAAGAAGAAATTGCAGAAAAAGTAAAAAAAGCTATACAAATAGATAATATAGATGTATTAAGTTTTATAGAAAAACCAAAAGATGCAAATATGGGAGACTTTGCATTTCCATGTTTTAGACTTGCAAAAGAATTAAAAAAATCTCCACAAATAATTGCAGAAGAAATAAATGAAAAAATAAATATATTAGATTCAGATATTGAAAAAATGGAAGTAGTAGGAGGATATTTGAATTTTTATATAAAAAAAGATGTACTTGCTAAAGAAGTTATAAAAGAAATAAGCAAGCAAGAAGAATTTGGAAAATCTGAAATTGGAAAAGGAAAAAATATAGTAATTGATTATTCACATCCTAATATTGCAAAGCCATTTCATATAGGCCATTTACGTTCAACGGTTATAGGAAGAGCGTTGTATAATATACATGAATATTTGGGATATAATGTGATAGGATTAAACTATCTAGGAGATTATGGAACGCAATTTGGAAAGATGATTGAAGGATATAAGAGATGGCAAAATGAATATAATATTGATGAGAATCCTATAGAAGAGTTAACTAAAATATATATAAGAATTAATGAACTTTGCAAAGAAGATGAAAATGTATTAGAAGAGTGTAGAAATAATTTTAAAAAGCTAGAAAATGGAGATTCATATTGTCTAGATTTATGGAACAAATTTAGAGAGTTAAGTTTAAAAGAATTTCAAAAAATATATGACTTATTAGGTGGAAGATTTGATTCATGGGATGGGGAAGCATTTATTGCACCTAAGGTTCCAGAAGTTATTGAAATTTTAGAAAAAACAGGAAAACTTATAGAATCACAAGGAGCGAAAGTTATATCATTAGAAGATAAAAAAATGCCACCTTGTATGATTATAAAATCAAATGGATCAACGACATATGCTTCACGAGATTTAGCAGCAATACTGTATAGAGCAAGGACATATGACTTTGATAAATGTTTATATATTACATCATATGAGCAGGTTTTACATTTTAAACAAGTATTTGAAAGCGCTAAACTTTTAGGACTAAAAGAAAAATATATTAAAGGATTAGAACATGTTCCTTTTGGAATGGTACTTTTAAAAACTGGAAAAATGTCAACTAGAGAAGGAAATATGGTTAAATTAGAAGATTTATTAAAAGAGGCTGTATTACGAGCTAAAAATGTAATAGAAGAAAAAAATCCTAATTTAGAAAACAAAGAAAGTATTGCTCAAAAAGTTGGAATCGGTGCTGTCATTTTTAACGATTTATCAGCTGCAAGAATAAAAGATGAAATATTTGATTGGGATACAATTTTAAATTTCCAAGGAGAAACAGGACCATATATTCAATATACTTATGTTAGAACAAAAAGTATACTAGAAAAAATTGAAGCTATTCCGGTAGCAGAAAATATAGATGTAGAAGTTTTAGAAGATGAATATTCACAAGAAATTTTGAAGCTATTATATGACTTCCAAGACATATTAATTAATGTAATACAAAAGAGCGAACCATCTATACTTTCTCATTATTTAATAGATTTAGCAAAAGCATTTAGCAGTTTTTATAATGCAAATCGAATAATAGGAGAAGAAAAACGAATTGAAGAAGCAAGAGTATATTTAACCTATTGTGTTGGTAAGGTATTAAAAACTGGAGCAGAATTATTAGGAATGCAAATGCCAGATAAAATGTAAACCTAAGCAAAAGAAGAGGAGTATATCATGGATGTAAGAAAAGCAAGAGCAGTTTTATTTATTTGTATTTTAATTATATTTGGAATAATATTTAAATTCTCATCTGAAAATTCAACCAAATCAACTAATACAAGTAATAAAGTGATAGATACAATTGTAGATACACATCCTGTTACGAAAAACTTAAATGAGTATCAGAAGAGCATTGTAAAAAAAACATTAATAACTCCAGTTAGAAAGTTGGCTCATTTTACAATTTATACATTATTAGGTGTACTTTTAATGTGTTTTGCTAATACATATGATACAAATATTCTAAAAAAAGTTTTAATAAGCCTGATTGTTGGAACACTATATTCTTGTAGTGATGAATTACACCAGTTATTTGTACCAGGGAGAAGCGGACAAATAACTGATGTAATAATAGATAGTGTTGGTGTATTTACTGGAATTCTACTCGTAATATTGCAAATAAAATTTGTAAATTGGATTAAAACATCTGCAAACAATATGCTGAAATATAAAAAACGAATATTAAAAATGTGAGCACAATATTGAAGAATAAAGAAAATTAATAAAAATAGGGAGAAAATTTTACGATATCTGTATAATGTTACTCTCTATTTTTATTTTTATATAAATAATTCTCTTGAATTGTTTAATACAATTTTGTATAATAAAGTCATAAGTCAAAGAAAAATGTCATACTGTAATTTTTTATGCATTACAATAAAAATATCGAATAAAAAAAATTGCGGAGCATAAAAATGAAAAAACAAATAGCTATGTGGAAAGAAATATTTTATAAGACAGGAGAAAGAAAAGTGAAAAAAAGTAATAATTTTAGAAGATTAATAAAAATTATGGCAATTGTGCTAGTTATTATTGCTACAAGTTTTGTCTTTTGTGAATTTGGAGACAAAAGCAATGCAGATGCGGGATACCATTCAAGCTATAGTGGAGGAGGTTCTCATAGTTCAAGTAGTTCTCATAGTTCAAGTAGTTCATCAGACAGCAATTCAGATACTTCCTTCGTTGTAGATTTAGTAGCGGTAGCGTTATGTATACCAGGCTTTATAATTTTATGCATAATATGTTCTTTAATTCCAGATAAAAAAGAGAAGCATGGTAATATAGTAAAACCTATGAAAAATAATGAGCAAGCAATCAATGAGATTAAGAAATATATCCCTTCATTTGATGTAAATCAATTCTTATTAAATGGATATGGTATTTTTGTAAGAATAGAAGAAGCGTGGATGAATTTTGACCTAGAAAAAGTAAGAGATTGTATTACAGATGAAATGTTTAATATGTATGAATCTCAATTAACAAGCATGGAAATGAATGGTGAGCAAAATATAATGAAAGATTTTAGATTGCTTAATAGTGCTATAACTCAAGCAAGCAAACAAAACAACATGCTTCAAGTAAAAGCAAGATATACGGTTGAATTTTATGATTATATTATCAATAGAAATACAAAAGCAGTTGTAAGAGGAAATAGTAATAGAAAGATAAGAATGGTATACGAATTTACATTTATTAAAGATATCGAAAATAAGAAATTAGATAAATGTCCAAATTGTGGAGCTGAGATAAATATAAATTCTGCAGGAATATGCGAATATTGTAATTCAAAATTAGTGGATGATAGTAAAGATTGGGTAATGTCAAAGAAAGTTTCATTACTTCAACAATAAAAACAAATAATAAAGGAAGAGTTTTACCATATTTATTGGTAAACAAAAATTATGAAAGATTTTCAAAAATATTTATAGAGATTGGAGAAAAAAATGAAAAAAGGTAATAGTTTTAGAAAGGCAATAAAAATTATAACAGTTGTTTTAATTATTTTTGCTACAAGTTTTGTCTTTTGTGAATTTGGTGATAAAAGCAATGCAGATGCAGGATATCATTCAAGTTATAGTGGAGGACATTCTAGTAGTTCAAGTAGTCATAGTAGTTCAAGTAGTCATAGAAGCTCAAGTAGTTCATCGGGAAGTCATTCAAGCAGTTCATCAACTACTGAAGATATAATTTTATCATTGGTTATATTTGTAATTGCAACTGCAATTATAATTATTGCATCAATAGCCTCATCAACTTCAAACAAAAATAGAAAAATCAATAATATTGGAACATCTATAAAGAATAATGAGCAAGCAATTAATGAGATTAAGAAGTATATCCCTACATTTGATGTAAATCAATTCTTATTAAATGGATATGGTATTTTTGTAAGAATAGAAGAAGCGTGGATGAATTTTGACCTAGAAAAAGTAAGAGATTGTATTACAGATGAAATGTTTAATATGTATGAATCTCAATTAACAAGCATGGAAATGAATGGTGAGCAAAATATAATGAAAGATTTTAGATTGCTTAATAGTGCTATAACTCAAGCAAGCAAACAAAACAACATGCTTCAAGTAAAAGCAAGATATACGGTTGAATTTTATGATTATATTATTAATAGAAATACAAAAGCAGTTGTAAGAGGAAATAGCAATAGAAAGATAAGAATGGTATACGAATTTACATTTATTAAAGATATTGAAAATAAAAAATTAGATAAATGTCCAAATTGCGGAGCTGAAATAAATATAAATTCTGCAGGAATATGCGAATATTGTAATTCGAAATTAGTGGATGATAGTAAAGATTGGGTAATGTCAAAGAAAGTTTCATTACTTCAACAATAAATAATAAAGGAGGGGCGTTTTACCATATTTATTGGTAAATAAAAATTATGCAAGAATTATTACAAAATTTATTAAAAGAAGACAAAGATTTTACAGAAGCAAAATTTAAAGCAAAAGCTGACAACATTTTCATTCAACTTTATACTGCTGTTATGAAACAAGATCTAACAAGAGTAAAACATTTTCTTTCAGATGATTTGTATAAAAAATTTGAAGAAAAAGTTAGACTATTAAATGAAAGAAATGTAATACAGATTTATGGAGAATTAAATGTATCTGAAACCAGAATTGCACAAATTTCAGAAAACGAAGACAACTTTGAAATAGAAGTGAATTTGCTTACAAAATATCTAGACTATCAAATTGATAAGCAGACTAAAAAAATTGTTAGTGGTGATAATGAAGTAAGAACTGAAAAAGTTATGAGACTATTATTTACAAAAACAAAAATGGCAAAATCACTAGGAGTAGCAAGAAAATGTCAGTCTTGCGGTGCAAATATTGATTTGAACATGGATGGAAGATGTGCATATTGTGGAACGATTTTTAAACTTGAAAGATATGATTGGATTTTGAAAAATATTTTATAGAGATTGGAGAAAAAGATGAAAAAAAGTAATGGTTTTAGAAAGGCAATAAAAATTATAACAGTTATTTTAATTATTTTTGCAACGAGTTTTGTATTTTGTGAGTTGGAAGATAAAAGTAATGCAGACGCGGGATATCATTCAAGCTATAGTGGAGGAAAATCAAGTAGTTCATCAAAAAGTAGTTCATCAAAAAGTAGTTCGTCAAAAAGTAGTTCATCAAAAAGCAGGTCATCAAGCAGTTCATCAAAAAGTAGATCGTCTAGTAGTTCGTCGAATAGTTCTTCTGGTGAAACTGTAAGTTTGGGAGAGTCATTTTTAGCATTATTGGTGATTGGTGTCATGTATATCTTCGTACCAGCTATTATCATAATAGTTGTAATTGCCTTAAGTAAGAACAAAAAATTAAAAAATAATAATAGAATAGTAGTAACCAATAATGAGCAAGCAATTAATGAGATTAAAAAATATATTCCTTCATTTGATGCGAATAAATTCTTATTAAATGGATATGGCATTTTTGTAAGAATAGAAGAAGCATGGATGAATTTCGATCTAGAAAAAGTAAGAGATTGTATTACAGATGAAATGTTTAATATGTATGAATCTCAATTAACAAGCATGGAAATGAATGGTGAGCAAAATATAATGAAAGACTTTAAATTAATTAACAGTGCTGTAACTCAAGCAAGCAAACAAAACAACATGCTTCAAGTAAAGACGAGATACACGGTTGAATTTTATGATTATATTATCAATAGAAGTACAAAAGCAATTGTAAGAGGAAATAGCAATAGAAAGATGAGAATGGTATATGAATTTACATTTATTAAAGATATCGAAAACAAAAAATTAGATAAATGTCCAAATTGTGGAGCTGAGATAAATATAAATTCTGCAGGAATATGTAAATACTGTAACTCAAAATTAGTGGATGATAGTAAAGATTGGGTAATGTCTAAGAAAGTTTCGTTACTTCAACAATAATCTTAAAAAGAGATTTTAATATAAAACTATTAAAGTCTCTTTTTTATTTGCTATATAAAATAACAACAAAAACTATTTAAAAAGAATATAAACTGTGCTAGAATAAAAAAAGACGAAAAATGTCGAAAAAATATCAAACTAATGATGGGAGAGAAAGTGATGAAACAAGAGAAAACAGAAAAAAAACAATTTACAGTATTCGGTTTTACAATCTGGAGGCTTATGGCATATTTCATTATATATAGTATTTTAGGTTATATAGTTGAAACATTATTTGGATTAGTAACAAAGGGAGTATTAGAAAGTAGAAAAAGTTTTTTATATGGTCCATTTTGCGCAATTTATGGCTTGGGAGCAGTTGTTGTTATATTAGGATTACAAAAATTTAAAAAAAATAATTATACTTTATTCTTTGGCGGTATATTAATTGGATCAATTGTGGAGTATGCAATTAGTGCTATTGGAGAATTAATATTTCATATTAAGTGGTGGGACTATTCTGGTATGCCATTTAATATAAATGGTAGAATTTGTTTAGCATTTTCATTTTTTTGGGGAGTACTTGCAATTTATTTAATGGGACATTTGCAACCTAAAATAGAGAAACTTTTAAACAAAATTCCAGAAAAAACATTTAAGATTGTTACCGTTGTGGGTGTTGTTGTTATGCTTTTAGACTTTATAGTGACAGGTTTTGCTCTTCAGATATTCTTTACAAGACTTGTTAGAAATTATAACTTAGAATTGAAAGATATGGACAAATATATTGTAAAGGGAAACCAAATATATGATAATCCAACAGTAAGAGAAATAACAGACAAATATTTTTCAGACGAGAAAATGCTAAAAACATTTCCAAATATAAAAGTTACAAAAAAAGATGGCCAAATAATTTATATATGTGATATTCTAAAAGATATACAACCTTACTATGTTAGAATTTTCACACCAAAACTTGGAATGAAAGATGGTGATATAGTACGAGTAAATGCAAATGAATAGCATAAAATGAAAATAATATAAATAGTTAAAAAGAATGTCACAAATTTTGAAGAAATTTAATAAAATTATCAGTAAAGAACAGATAAACGATTGACTATTGAAAAATCAAAATGTATAATACAAAATAGCATGAATAATACATTAAAAATTAGTATTTACTATGCAAAAATTAATATATTTTATAAATTTTTGCATTATGGAAGGATGGTTTAATTATGAGAAAATATTTTGGAACAGATGGAATAAGGAGAATTGCAAATACAGAACTTTCTCCAGAATTGGTTTATAAAGTTGCAAAAGCAGGTGCATATGTATTATCAAAACATACAGACCACGCACCAACAATTTTAATAGGTAGAGATACAAGAATCTCTGGTTCTTTAATTGAAAGTGCAATGGTTGCTGGCTTTTTAAGTTATGGTGCAAATGTAAAAATATTAGGCGTAATTCCTACACCAGCAGTTGCATACCTAACAAGAAGATTTAAAGCAGATGCAAGTGTTGTAATTTCTGCATCACATAATACATATGAGTTTAATGGAATAAAATATTTTAGTAATAAAGGAATGAAAATTCCAGATGATTTAGAAGAAGAAATTGAAAATGTAATGGATTCAGGAAAAATTACAGAGCTTACAGCAATAAATGATAAAATTGGTGTTTCAGAAGACCGCACAGATTTACTTGATGAATATGTATATTTCTTTAGAAAGAATTTTGAAGAAGAATTAGAAGTTTTAGACAAAGAAAATTTTACAATTGCAGTAGATACAGCAAATGGTGCAACTTCTGTTGTAGCAGAAAAAGTGTTTAAAGTATTAGGAATTAATTATCATATTATTAATAATACTCCAGATGGAATTAATATTAATGCCAACTGTGGTTCAACACACCTAGAGGGGTTAAAGAAATTTGTATTAGAAAATAAATGCAATTTAGGTGTAGCATATGATGGTGATGGAGATAGATGTTTACTTGTAGATGAAAAAGGAAATGAAATAGATGGAGATAAGATTTTAGCAGTTATTTCTAATCGATTAAAGCAAAAAGGAAAACTAAAAAAAGATACAATAGTTGCAACTGTAATGAGCAATTTAGGATTAAAGAAATATGCTCAAAATAATAATCTAAACTTAGTACAAACAAAAGTTGGAGATAGATATGTACTAGAAGAAATGATGAAAAATGGGTATAATCTTGGTGGAGAACAATCAGGACATATTATATTTCTTGATTATAATCCAACAGGTGATGGAATATTAACATCACTTATGTTCATTCAAAGTTTATTAGAAAATCAATGCTCTGCTTCAGAACTATGTAATATTATAAAACTATATCCACAAGTATTAGTAAATGCTAAAGTATCTAGTGATAAAAAATATGAATATGACAAAGATGAAGTAATAGCAAAAAATATTAAATTATTAGAAGAAGAATTTTCAGGAAACGGAAGAGTATTAATAAGAGCTTCAGGAACAGAGCCACTTGTTCGTGTAATGATTGAAGGTGAAGATCAAGAGTATATTAAGAAAAAAGCTGAAGAATTAGCAAAAATTATTGAAGATAGATTAAAATAAATCTAAATATTTAAAACTATAGAAAGAGGGAATAAAGAATATGGATAAAAAGACATTTTATATAACAACACCAATATATTATCCAAGCGGAAAGTTCCACATTGGAACAGCCTATACAACAACACTTGCAGATACAATAAAAAGATATAAAAAAATGAGAGGGTATGATGCTTATCTTTTAACAGGACTTGACGAGCATGGTCAAAAAGTTCAAACAGTAGCTGAAAATAGAGGACTTACTCCTAAAGCTCATGTTGATGAAATGGCCAAAGAAGCAAAAAAATTATGGTCTTTAATGGAAATTGATTATGACCAATTTATTCGAACAACAGATGAAAAACACGAAGAAGTTGTAACCAAGGTTGTTGAAAAATTTGTTGCAAACGGAGATATATATAAAGGAAAATATGAAGGATGGTATTGCATGCCATGTGAAACATATTTTACTAAAAGTCAATTAGTAGATGGAAAATGCCCAGATTGTGGTAGAGAAGTAAAAAAAATGCAAGAAGATTGTTACTTCTTTAATATGAAAAAATATGAAGATAGGCTTATAAAATTCTATGAAGAAAATCCTCATTTTATAGAACCAGAATTTAGAAGAAACGAAATATTTAGTAATTTCATAAAACCAGGCTTAGAGGATTTATGTATTAGTCGTACTACTTTTGATTGGGGAATAAAAATGAAAAATGATCCAAAACATGTTTTATATGTTTGGGTAGATGCACTTACAAACTATATTTCAGCACTTGGATATCTAACAGATGATGATTCTTTATTTAGAAAATATTGGCCTGCAGACTTGCATATTGTTGCAAAAGATATCATACGTTTCCATGGAATATATTGGCCAATTTTCCTAATGGCTCTAGGTTTGGAATTACCTAAAAAAATATATGCACACGGATATATTGTTATGAAAGATGGAAAAATGTCAAAGTCAAAAGGAAATGTTATATATCCGGAAGATTTAATAGGAAGATATGGATTAGATGCAACTAAATATTATTTATTAAGAGAAATGTCATTTGGACAAGACTCTGTATTTACACCAGAAGTTTTTGTTGAAAGATATAATTTTGATTTGTGCAATGATTTGGGAAATCTACTAAATAGAACAATTGGAATGATAAATAAGTACTTTGATGGCGTTATTTCATCTAAGGAAATAGTAAAAACAGAATATGATTCTGTATTAGAAGAATTTACACAAGATAAGATAAAAGAAGTTGAAAAAAATATGGATAGTTACCATATTAGCAATGCGATTGCTGAAATTTGGTCTATTATTGCAAGAACTAATAAATATATAGATGAAACAGAGCCTTGGAAGCTTTCAAAAGAAGAAGAAAGCAACTTAAAACTTAAATCTGTAATGTATCATCTTGTTGAAAATTTAAGAAAAATCGCTATCTTAATAAGACCATTCATGCAAGATACATCAAATCGAATTTTAAGCCAACTAGGAATTGAAAACGAAAATTTAAAAACCTGGGAGAGCTTACATGCTTATAAAGAATATGAAGATAATTTAAAAGTAATAAATAAAGGAGAACCTTTATTTATTAGATTAGAAAAAGATGAAGAAATTGACTGGATAAAAGAAAAAATGAAAAAGTAAGGTGAAAAAGATGGGAAAAATATTTGTTATAGATGGAACAGATGGAAGTGGCAAACAAACTCAATTTATGAAATTACAAGAAAGATTAACCAAAGAAAACATAAATTATAAAACAGTAAGTTTTCCAAATTATGATAGTCCATCATCTTCGCTTGTAAAAATGTATTTATCTGGCGAATTTGGAACAGATGCAAAAAAAATTAGTCCATATATTGCTTCTACTTTTTATGCAGCAGATAGATACGCAACTTATAAAAAAGACCTAGAAGAATATTACAATAATGGTGGAATAATTTTAGCAGACAGATATACAACAGCTAATATGGTTCATCAAGCAGGAAAAATATATAACAAGGAAGAAAGAGAAAAGTTTTTAAATTGGCTTTGGGACTATGAGTTTAATTTATATGGTTTACCAATTCCAAATGAGGTATTCTTTTTGAAAATGCCACCAGAAAAAAGCCTAGAATTAATTAAAGATAGAGAAAATAAATTTACACATAATGCCCAAAAAGACATTCATGAAAGTGACGAAAAACATATAATAGATTCGTATAATGCCGCATGTGATGTAGCAATCAAATACAATTGGTACACAATAGAATGTATAAAAGATGGTTCTCTAAGAACCATAGAAGATATTCACGAAGAAATATTTAAGGAAATACAAAAACATTGTTATATGAATTAAAATATAAAAAAGCTAAAATGTACAAAAAAATCATATAAAAGTATATTTTTCCTTTGAAATATGATATAATAAAAAGCGTGCTAAAAAATTGAATGGAGGTTATAGAAATATTATGATAGAAAAAAGAAAAGTAGTGTTAGTAGGAACAGGTTTTGTAGGAATGAGCATGGCATATTCATTATTAAATCAAGGAGGAATAAATGAGCTTGTTTTAATAGATGTATTAAAAGACAAAGCAGTCGGAGAAGCAATGGATTTATCACATGGAGTACCATGTGCTCCAGCTAAAATTGATATTAAGGCAGGAGATTACGACGAATGTAAAGATGCTGATATAGTTGTTATTACTGCAGGACTTGCACAAAAACCAGGACAAACAAGATTAGACTTAGCTAAAACAAATGCAAAAATTATGAAAGATATTACACAAAGCGTAGTAAGCAGTGGATTCAATGGAATATTTGTTATTGCAAGTAATCCAGTAGATTTAATGACATATGTTGTACAAAAGGTATCTGGTTTTCCAAAAAGTAAAGTAATTGGATCTGGAACTGTTTTAGATACAGCAAGACTTAGATATTTACTTGGTGAACATCTAGAAGTATCTAGCAAAAATGTACATGCATATATAATGGGAGAACATGGAGATTCTTCATTTGTTCCATGGTCACATAGTTACATTGGTTGTAAAAGCCTAATAAATATTATTAAACAAAGAAATGAAGATTTAAAAATATTAGATGAAATTTATACAAATGTACAACAAGCAGCATATGAAATAATTAACCGTAAAAAAGCTACTTATTATGGAATAGGCTTAGGTTTAACAAGAATTATAAAAGCTATTTTAAATAATGAAAATGAAATTTTGACAATATCTACTTATTTAGATGGCGAATATGATCAAAAAGGCATATTTATAGGAGTACCAGCAATAGTTAATTCAAATGGTGTAAAAGAAATATTAGAATTAAATTTAGAAGATGCTGAAAAGGAAAAGTTTAACAACAGTTGCAATATACTAAGAGGTATGTTAAAAGAAATAGAAGAAAATAACTAAATAAAATATATAAGATACAGTATAAAAAATATTGTATCTTTTTCTTGGCTATGCGAAAATCTTAAAAATTAAATATGTATTGAACATTAAAATTTTATTTTTATAAGGGATAGATTTTTTAAAAATAACATGATATAATTCAAAAGATTAAGAAAGGAAAATAACATGTTAAGAGAATTAAGAGAAAAAGACATAGATGATGTAATGAAATTATGGCGTGACGGCAATTACAAGGCCCATAATTTTATACCAAATGAATATTGGTCTAATAATTATAATAAAGTTCAAAATGAATATTTGCGAAAATCAGACACAATAGTGTATGAAGAAGACGGAAAAATAAAAGCATTTATTAGTGTTACAAACGATGGATATATAGGAGCATTATTCGTGTCTGAAGAAATACAAAGAGAAGGAATAGGCAAAATATTAGTAAATTCTGCAAAAGAAAAATATGAAAAGTTAAGCCTAAGAGTATTCGAAAAAAATATAAATGCTACATTATTTTACAAAGCAATGGGATTTAAAAAAGTAAAATCACAAATAGATGAAGCAACTTCAGAAAAAGAGTATATTATGGAATGGAACAAATCAGATAATGAAAAAGTAAGTTTTATTTATTTTGATAAAAGTATTCCAGATGAAATTATTAGTCAGTACAATAAGGATACAATGCTACAAATAAACTGTATTAACTTATATAATGAAAATCAAAGCAGTGTGGCAAAGAATGTTGATATAAGTAAATATATTGCAAGAGGACAAGAAAAATGTAAAATAATAGACCATATTGCTATAATTGCAGCATTAAATAGCGCTTTTAAACATAAAAATTGTATTTTATATATTAATTATCAAAATGATTATGAAATCTTATGCAACATTATAAAAGATTATGTTACAGTAAAAAAAATAAATTTAGTAGTTGCAATACAAAAACCATTTTTAATTGAAGGAAATAAAAAAGCAAGACAAATGCAGATTATTGAGAAGCAATATAATATGTTCCCAATTTATAAATGTAATTATGATGCTAAAAGTATGAAGCTATCTTTTAAAGAGTCTTTTGCCAAAAGAGATGAAGAATTTATAAAAGAAATAAAATTAATTGCAGAAAATATGTTACAAAAGAAATAAAAGTCAAATTTTGTATTGAATAAATATTATATTTTAGTATATAATTTATATGTAAATTTTATAAAAAGGAGAGTGCAAAAGATGATGAATAGGAAAGTTAAAGTTGTACAATTTGGTACAGGAAAAATGTCAGTGTATACAATGCGTTATGTATACGAAAAGGGCGGAGAAATTGTTGGAGCAGTTGATGTAAATCCAGCTGTAGTAGGCAAAGATATTGGAGAACTTATAGGAACAGAAAGTAAAAATGTTAAAGTTACTGCCTTAGAAAATGCAGAAGAAATGTTAAAACAAGTTAAACCAGATATTGCAATTGTAACAACTATGAGTTTATTAAAGGATATCAAAGATTCATTTATGCTATGTGCTAGACTTGGAATTAATGCTATTTCAACATGTGAAGAAGCTTTCTTCCCATGGAATTCAAATCCAACTATTACAAAAGAAATTGATGATTTAGCAAAGAAAAATGGTTGCACAATATCAGGAAGTGGCTATCAAGACATTTATTGGGGACAACTAATTTCAAGCATCGCAGGCTCTACACAAACAATAAAGAAAATAAAAGGAAGCTCAAGTTATAATGTTGAAGATTACGGAATTGCTTTAGCAAAAGCTCACGGAGCAGGTTTAAGCTTAGAAGACTTTGATAAAGAAATAGCTTCAATAGACAGAATGACTGATGAAGAAAGACAAAAACTAATCAATTCTGGGGAATATTTACCATCATATATGTGGAATGTTAATGGTTGGTTATGTTCTAAACTTGGACTAACTGTAACTTCTCAAACTCAAAAGTGCATACCTCAAACATATAAAGAAGACATAGTATCTTCTACATTGGAAACAACTGTAAAAGCAGGAGATGCAACAGGCATGAGTGCAGTTGTTACAACAAATACAAAAGAGGGAATTGTAATAGAAAGCGAATGCATAGGAAAAGTATATTCTAAAGAAGATTACGACAAAAACGAATGGACAATTGAAGGAGAACCAAATACAACAATAGTTGTAGCAAGACCAGCAACTGTTGAACTTACATGTGCAACTATTGTAAATAGAATACCAGATGTTATAAATGCTGAACCTGGATATATTACAACAGAGAAAATGGGTGATTTAAACTATAGAACTAAACCATTAAATGAATATGTAAATGATTAATAACTCTTAAATGGTAAAATATAAATTGGCAATTAATATTATAACTATTCAGACTATATAATCTAATATCAATAATTAAAAGCAAGAATATCAAAACTTTTGTTTGACATTCTTGCTTTTTTATGATAAAATAAACGAAAATATTTTTGGTAGGGGGAATATGAATGGGAAAAAAGGAATTTGAAGATTTAAATAAAAGGGAAAAAGCTATTTTAAAATTTATCGAAAAACAAATAAAACTAAAAAGCTATCCACCATCTGTAAGGGAAATCGGAAAAGCAGTGGGCTTAAAGTCAACTGCAACAGTGCATGGATATTTAGCTAAATTAGAAGAAAAAGGTTATATAAAAAAAGAATCACAAAAAGGTAGAGCATTAAGAGTTATAAAAGGAACTTCAAAAGAAGATGCACAAGAAGCAATTACACAAACAAAGCAAGTGTATACAAGTAGAGAAATGGTAGATGTACCAGTAGTTGGAAAAATAACGGCCGGAGCACCAATACTTGCCGTAGAAAATATAACAGACACTTTCCCAATTCCAATAGATTTTGTCGGAAATAGTGAAAGCTTTATGCTTGTAGTAAGTGGAGAAAGCATGATAGAAGCTGGAATATTAGATGGAGACTATATTTTAGTAAAAAAACAAAATACAGCTTCAAATGGTGAAATTGTAGTTGCATTAATAGAAGATGAAGCAACTGTAAAGACATTTTATAAAGAAAAAGGACATATTAGACTACAACCTGAAAACAGTACAATGGATCCTATAATAGTTCCAGATTGCCAAATCTTGGGCAAGGTTGCAGGAGTATTTAGAAAAATGTAAAGAAATGGAGTAATTAGTATGGCTAGAATGAAAACATTTTTAATATATCTAATATTAATTGTAGCAACATACTTCTTTGTAGATTTTGCATCATTTGCATATGTAAAAACAACATATGAAGATTTGAGAGTATCTTCAATAGAAGTATCAAATCCAAAAGTAAAAATAACAGAATCAAAAGCTACATATATTAATGGATATATAAAAGGAACATTATTGAATAATGAAGAACAAATGATAACAAATAGATATGTAAAATTTGAATTCTTTTCAGAGAGAAATACTTCATTAGGAAAAAAATATGTAAAGATTGAAAAGCTAGCTCCAAATGAAGAAAAAGATTTTGAAATCCAATTTAATTTAGAAGGTGTAGCAAGTTATAAAGTCACGTTGGCAGATGAAGGAGAAAGTATATCTGAAGAAGATCTACAATTAGACCAAAAAACAAAAGGACTTTTATTAATTACAACTTTAATATTGCTATATATATAATAACAAAAGGTGCAAATATAAACAGTTTGCACTTTTTGTATATATTAGGAAAAAATATTTGCTATTTTTTAAAAAAAGTAATATAATTGTAACAAAATTGAAATGATAATGTAATAGAATAGTAAGAAAGGAAGATGCAAATGTTCAGTTGGGGTCAAGATATAGGAATTGATTTAGGAACAGCTACAGTAATAGCTTATGTAAAGGGAAAAGGTATAGTTTTAAGAGAGCCTTCTGTTGTTGCAGTAGATAGCAATACAAATGAAGTTTTGGCAGTTGGAAAAGATGCAAGAAGAATGTTAGGAAGAACTCCAGGAAATATTGTAGCTACAAGACCATTAAGAGATGGAGTAATATCAAATTATACTGTAACAGAAAAAATGCTTAAATACTTTATAAATAAAGTATGTGGTAGATTTGTATTTGCACCTAGAATAATGATTTGTATACCATCACAAGTAACAGAAGTCGAAAAAAAGGCAGTAATAGATGCTGCAACACAAGCGGGAGCGAGAAGAGTATATCTAATAGAAGAACCAATTGCAGCAGCAATTGGAGCTGGAATTGATATATCAAAACCATGTGGAAATATGGTTGTAGATATAGGGGGAGGTACAACTGATATTGCAGTCATTTCATTAGGTGGTTCTGTTGTAAATACATCATTAAAAGTTGCAGGAGATAAATTTGACGAAGCAATTATCAAATATATAAAAAAGAAACATAATGTTATGATTGGGGAAAGAACAGCAGAAGACCTAAAAATAAATATAGGATGTGTTTATCCTAAAATACAAGATTCAGAAATGGATATAAGAGGAAGAGACTTAATTACTGGACTTCCAAAAACTATAACAATATATTCTAGTGAAATGTTAGAAGCTTTAATAGAACCTGCACTTATGATTGTTGATGCTGTACATTCAGTTTTAGAAAAAACCCCACCAGAACTTGCAGCAGATATTAGTGACAAAGGCATATATATGACAGGTGGAGGCTGTTTGGTCGATGGACTAGATAAATTATTACAAGAAAAAACAGGTATCAATGTTATGATTGCTCAAGATACAGTATCTTGTGTTGCCTTAGGAACTGGAAAAGCCTTAGATAACTTAGATGCACTTGAAGGAAAAAGAAGAAAATAAAAAAGAGATTGTTTATGGACATTATAAAATACAAAAAGATAAAGCGACTCTAAATAATTTAATAAAAATCATGCTATAAAATTATTAAATGTTATATTAAAAATTAAAAATAGGAGTGAATAATAAACTATGAGAATATTAAGAGAATTTAAAATACCAGACTTTAAATTTCCAAAATTTAAAATGAAAGAAGCATCAGAAATTGATGAAGTAAATGTAGATTATGAAAAAATAAAACAAGCACATGAAAGTAAGAGTAAAAAAGAAGTTAAAAATTATACACCAACAACATATAAAACAGTAAAAGAAATTTTTAATCATTCCATGAAAGAATATGCAAAAGAGGATTTTATATTAGAAAAATTTAGTCCAAAAGCAAATTTTACAACAATCACTTTTGAAGAATTTGGAAATGATGTTAATGCTTTAGGAACAGGTTTAATAAAAAAATTAAACTTAAGGAATTCTAGAATAATAATTATTGGTGAAAACACATATCATTGGTACGTTTCTTATATGGCAATGCTTTGCGGAGTTGGAATTGCGGTTCCTGTTGATAAAGAATTACCAGAAAATGAAATTATAAATGTAGTAAAAAGATCTAAAGCAGATGCAATAATCTTTTCTACTAAGAAAAAAGATGTTATTAAAAAAATACAAGATATGTTACCAGAAGTAAAATACTTTATTCAAATGAACTGTGATGATAACTTAAATGGAAGAAATATTGGAATAAATGAAGTAATAAAATCAGGAAAAGAAATATTAGCTTCAGGGGATACAGAATTTATGAAAATTGAAATCGATCCAGAAGAATTCAAAGTGTTAATCTTTACATCAGGAACAACTTCAAATTCAAAAGGTGTAATGATATGTAATAGAAATTTAGCAGAAAATATAAATGCAGTATCTGCATATGTTAAATTAACAACAGAAGATAGATTAATGTCTATTTTACCATTGCATCATACATATGAATCTACAATCGGCTTTTTACTACCAATGGCAACAGGCTCTTCTATTGCCGTATGTCAAGGTTTAAAATATATTGTTCCAAACTTAAAAGAAACAAATCCTACTGCAATATTAACAGTACCGTTGTTAGTAGAAAATTTATATAAAAAGATTAATGATAATATTAGAAAGAGCAAGAAAGATGGCTTAGTTAACTCAATGATTCATGTAACAAATGCATTAAAAACAGTTGGCGTGGATATTAAAAGAAAGGTATTTAACGAAATTTACGAAAACCTTGGTGGTAAAATTAGAATTATAGTTTCAGCAGCTGCACCAATTGACCCAAAAATTGGAAAATGGTTAGAAGATGTTGGAATCTCATTCCTACAAGGATATGGTTTAACTGAAACTGCACCAATTTCAGCTCTTACACCAGAATTTAAACCAAAAATAGGTTCAGCAGGAAAGCCAGTTATTTGTGCTGAAATAAAGATTGATTCACCAAATGAAAAAGGTGAAGGAGAAGTTTTAATTAAAAGTTCTACATTAATGTTAGGATATTATGAGGATGAGGAAGCAACTAATGAAGCAATAAAAGACGGATGGTTTCATTCAGGAGATATTGGATATCTAGATGATGAAGGATATTTATATATTACAGGTAGATGCAAAAATGTAATTGTTACTCAAAATGGTAAAAATATTTATCCAGAAGAAATCGAGTTATTATTATCAAAAATACCAGAAATTTCAGAGTGCATGGTTTATGGAAAAAAAGAGGAAGGAAAAAACGACAAAGAATTGATAATTACAGCTAAAGTTATTCCAAACTATGATGAAATTGAAACAAGACATGGAAAAGATTTATCAGAAGAACAAATTCATAAGATTATTTGGGATGAAATAAAGAATGTAAATAAACAATTAACATCATATAAAGCCGTTAAAAAGTTAGAAATTAAAAAAGATGAATTCGAAAAAACAACTACTATGAAAATTAAAAGATATAAAGAAATAAAAAATGGGTAAAATAGTAAAAGCATATTATTAAACTAAAAATACATTGTAATAAAAATGCAATAAAAATGTAATAAAATCGAAATATAAAATTTAATAAATCCTCTTGTAGTTTTTTGGGGAACAGTGTATAATAAGTACTATAAGATTGCACAGAAGATAAGGGGGGAAAAGTTTACATGTCTAAATCTGGTGTAGTAAACGTAAGAATGGTTATAACTGAAGAGAAAGTTCTATCAAATATTGAAAAAGTACAAAAATTAATAAATCCAAAAGCAAAAAAGCAAATTGTACAATTTGAAGAAGATACGACTTTTAAAGATTTAGTTCAATCAATTAAAGATTACTTAATAGAGTATCCAAATAAAAAGAATTTTCCAATAAGCGTTTACAATGCTGCTTATGGACTAGTAGAATATGCAACACAGCAATTTGAGGACTCTACTAAAAAAATTGAAGAATTAATAATAAAAAGAGAAAAAAATATTGCACTTGCTAACAAACTAAAACAATCCCTTGAGATGGTTCAGAAAAAGGAAACAGGATGGAAAGATAAAATTCAAAAATCATCTGATGATTTTTCACAAGACATAGTAGACACATTAGGTTTAATAGGTAGAACTAGATCAAAAAAATCACAAAACTATCAAGAAGCAAACAAAATTATTGAAGCAAAAATTTCAAATTTAGAATCTAATATGTTTATTGAAATAGATATGGAAAGAATTGAAGATCGTTCGAAAGCATTAAGCTATATAGGAATAGAAATAGCAGAAGCATTAAAAGAAATACCTGCACCTGAAGAAAAAACAGTTGAAGTTCAAAACAATCAAGAAGAAGAGCAATATTTAGAAGAAACGAGAATAGAAGTTAAACCTTCATTATGGCAAAGATTTAAAAATACAAAATTAATAAGAGCAATAAGATATGTTATGAAAATAAAAATTGTAGTAGAATTGCCTGCATTACCAGAAGGTACTAAGCAAGAACAAGATCAATAAAAAATAAAAATATTTGAGACTTGAAAAAAGTCAAGTCTCAAATATTCTACAATTTTGGCAATACCATACACATTATGTATATCAATATTTAACTCGAATAAAAAATATAAAAAAATTTAAGTAAAGTATTGACATGTTTTAAAAAATAGTATATACTTACTTTCGTATTTATTAATGCGCCCTTAGCTCAGTTGGTCAGAGCAACCGGCTCATAACCGGTGGGTCCAAGGTTCGAATCCTTGAGGGCGCACCATTTTATGCAAAAATAAATATTTGGGTAGTTGGGTGAGTGGCTAAAACCATCAGACTGTAAATCTGACCTCATACGAGTTCCCTGGTTCGAATCCAGGACTGCCCACCAAAAGATTATATCGTCGCCCTAGACGAAAAACTAGAAATCAACTGTAGAAGGTTGATTTTTTTGATGTTTTTATATTGAAAAAATAAATCTATAAAAAAGTCACAAATTATTTGACAAATTGATAACGTTAATAGATAATATATAAAGACAATACTAATGAGAAACTCATAAAGAGAAACGAAGGAGGAAAAAATGTACGTTTTTAATAGAATTACAGTAATTCCACAATTACCAAAAAGAATTGAAAAATTAAATAAAATTGCAAATAATCTATGGTGGTCATGGAATACAGATTTTTTAAAATTATTTAAAATGATTGATATTGATTTATGGGAAAGAATAGGAAAGAATCCTATAAATTTTTTAAAACAAGTATCTCAAGAAAAATTGGAAGATGCAATAAACAATCCAGTATTTATAAAGCAATACGACAAAATTGAAGCTGATTTTGAAGGATATATGAATAGCAGAAATACTTGGTTTTCAAAAAAATATCCAAATAACAAAGAAAATCTAATTGCATATTTTTCAGCAGAATATGGGCTAGATGAAATACTTCCTATCTATTCAGGAGGTCTTGGAATATTATCTGGTGACCATCTAAAATCTGCAAGTGATTTAGGAATTCCATTAGTTGCAGTTGGACTATTTTACAAAAATGGATATTTTCATCAAAAAATCAATAAAGATGGAAATCAAGAAACAGAATATAGAAAAATTGACCCTTCTGTACTTCCAATGGAAGCTGTAAAAGATCATGAGGGTAAAGACTTATTGATTTATGTAAAATTCCCAAATGATAAACTATACTTAAAAGTATGGAAAGTAAATGTTGGTAGAGTAAAATTATATTTATTAGATTCTGATATTGATGAAAACTCAGAAGAATATCGAGATGTTACTTTAACACTTTATGGCGGAGACCAAGAAATGAGAATTAAACAAGAAATTGTTTTAGGAATGGCAGGAACAAATTTACTAAAAGTGCTTGGACTAAACCCAACTGTTTACCATATGAATGAAGGACACTCATCTTTCTTAATATTAGAACTTATTAAAACAATAATGAACGAAAAGAAGGTTTCATTTTCAATTGCAAAAGATATAGTATCTAGTCAAACTCTCTTTACGACACATACACCAGTTCCAGCTGGAAATGATATCTTCCCACTAGATTTAGTTGAAAAATACTTTAAAAATTACTGGACAAGATTTGGAATAACAAAGGAAGAATTTTTTAAACTTGGAATGCAACCAAATGCGGATGTTAATAAAAGTGGATTTAACATGGGAATATTAGCATTAAAAATTGCAGGAAAGAAAAATGGTGTTAGCAAGTTACATGGAGCTGTTTCAAGAGAACTTTTTGGAGAAATATGGCCTAATATTGCATCAGATGAATCTCCAATTGAGTATGTTACAAATGGAGTTCATACATGTTCATGGCTTGCATCAAATTTAAAAGAATTATATAATGAGTACTTAATACCATTTTGGCAAGATCGCATTTTTGATGAAAATGTATGGGAAAACATTAACAATATTCCAAATGATGTATTATGGGAAGAACATATAAAAAGAAAGAAAAAATTATTAAATTTAGTTAAAGAAAATACTACAAATAGATTAAAAAGAAGTGGATATTCATATGATGAAATAAATAGTATTGTATCAAGCCTTAACCCTGATGCTTTAACTATTGGCTTTGCTAGAAGATTTGCAACATATAAAAGAGCTACACTAATTTTTAGAGATTTGGAAAGAATCACACAGATATTAAACAACCAAGACAAACCAGTGCAATTAATATTTGCAGGAAAAGCACATCCAGCAGATAAAGCAGGACAAGATTTAATAAAATATATTCATGAAATATCTATGAAGCCACAATTTAAGGGAAAAATTTTCTTACTTGAAGATTATGATATAGCAATGTCAAGATATTTAATTAGTGGTGTTGATGTATGGCTTAATAATCCAAGACGTCCAATGGAAGCATCTGGAACAAGTGGTCAAAAAGCATCTATAAATGGAGTAATTAATTTTAGTGTATTAGATGGATGGTGGGCAGAAGGCTACAACATGCAAAATGGATGGACAATAGGAAAAAATGAAGAATATGAAAATTATGATGTTCAAGACAATTTTGATAGTGAAAGCATATATTATACACTTGAGAATAAAATTATTGAAACTTATTATAATAGAAACAAAAACAAAATATCAGATAAATGGGTTCAAATAATGAAAAATTCTATTATTTCTACCGGAGCTAGATTTAGTACAGCAAGAATGCTTGTTGACTATACAAATCAATTCTATATACCTTTATGCGATATTAATAACAAATATTATAAAGATTTATCAAACGTGACACGTTTTAATGAATGGAAATCTGATATTTATAAAAATTGGAATCATATAAAAATTATTCAACTAAATGATACTTCAGATAATATAACAATAGACGCAGGAAGTTTGCTTGATGTAAAATGCAAAATAGTTCTTCCAAATATTGATATAAATAGTGTAGAAGTACAAGTTTATTGTGGAAGAATCTCACAACAAGGAATAATCGAAAGAATTTGTGTAAAACCAATGAAACTAATTAGTTCAGATGAAGAAAATAGAGAATTTATTTATCAAGCAAAAATAGAATTAAAAACAGGCGGAGATTATGGATATACATTTAGAGTAATGCCAAAAAATAAAATGATATTAAATTCAGAAAATTTAAATTTAGTTAAGTGGACCGAAAATTAAAAACTTAAATTGAAAGATAAAATAGTATGTGGTAGAAATATTAAAGCATTTTCTACCACATATTTATTTTAAAAAAATTACTTATGAACAATAATAATGAAACTACGTTTTACATAAAAACAATATAATTAAGCTTAAGATATAGTAAAAAAGTGCAAGTGTACACTTGAATACATATCCTTTTAGTGTTATAATACCAGATGTTAGATTAATTTATATTTTGCCATTTTTAAGTAAAGTATAAAAAATTTGGAGGTAATTTATATGAAAAAAACAAAAATTGTATGTACAATAGGACCAGCAACAGAAAATGTTGAGACACTAAAGAAAATGATACTTGCAGGAATGAATGTAGCAAGATTAAACTTTTCTCATGGTGGATATGAAGATCAAGAAAAATATGTTAAAGCAATAAGACAAGCAGCAAAAGAAGTAGATATGCCAGTAGCACTATTATTAGATACTCAAGGTCCAGAAATAAGAACAGGAAAATTAAACGAAGCACCAGTAGTATTAAAGGCAGAAGATGAATTTACTTTAGTAAATGACGAAATTATTGGAGATAATACTAAAGTTTCAGTAACATATAAAGATTTATATAAAGATGTAAAACCAGGTGTTACTATTTTAATTGATGATGGTAAAATAGAAATAGAAGTAGATCGTATTGAAGGAAAAGATGTTGTATGTAAAGTAATGAATGGTGGAGAATTAGGAAATAGAAAAAGTATTAATATTCCAGGAACACACATTAACTTACCAGCATTAAAAGAAAAAGATATTAAAGATTTAATAGATGGATGTAAAGCAGACTTTGATTATATTGCAGCTTCGTTTATTAGAAGTGCAGATGATGTTAGAGCAATTAGAAAAGTTTTAGATGAAAATGGTGGAAAAGATATCAAAATAATTTCTAAAATTGAAAGCCAAGAGGGAATAGACAATTTTGATGAAATATTAAAAATAACAGATGGAATAATGGTAGCTCGTGGAGACATGGGAGTTGAAATTCCAATGGAAGAAGTTCCAATTGTTCAAAAAAGATTTATCAAAGAATGCAACAGAGCCGGAAAAATGGTAATTACAGCAACACAAATGTTAGAATCAATGACACAAAATCCAAGACCAACAAGAGCAGAAGTTTCTGACGTTGCAAACGCAGTATTTGATGGTACAGGTGCTATAATGCTTTCTGGGGAGAGCGCTATGGGAAAATATCCAGTAATATGTGTTGAAACAATGAGCAAAATTGCGTCAGCAGTAGAAGCATCTATTAACTATGGAAAAAGATTTAAGAGAAGAGAGTACGACTTAGAAACAAAAAATTATGAATTCTATTTAAGTCATTCAATATGTTCAACAGCATTACAAATGAATGCATCAGCTATATTTGCATATACAGAATGTGGAGATACTCCAAAACTAATTTCAAGTTTCTTGCCATGTTGCCCAATTTATGCTGTAACAACTTCTGAAAAAACATATAGACAATTAGGACTTGTTTGGGGTGTAACACCAATTCTTGTAAAAGAAGAAGGAAAAGCAAAGGAAATTATTTCAAAAGGAATAGAACTTGCAAAAAAATCTGGATATGTTAAAACAGGAGATGTTGTAGCAATTGCAGGAGGAGAAACAATTTTACCAGGAAATAAAGAAGATATTATGAACAGAACAATTGGTGGAGTAATCAGAATTTAGTATGTAAATAAAAAATATAAAAGGAATAATTAGCGTTTGAGCTAGTTATTCTTTTTTTAAAATCAAAAATAAAAAATATTATAATTAGTAATTGACATATAAAAATAACAATAATAAAATAAACGTAGGGGGGAAAACAAATGAAAAAAATAAAAATCATTTTAAGTATTTTAATACTAAACATATGTATTTGCACATGTGTTAATGCAACAAGTTTTAATCTAGTTTCAGATAAAGAAAAAATCGAGGTATCTGCTGGAGATACTGCTGAATTTAATATTTCTTTAGAGGATATAGATATGAATTCTAAAGGAATAAATGTTGTAGAGGGATATATAAAATATGATGAAGAAATAATAGAGAAAATAGAAATTATAAATCAGAATGGGTGGAAGATGACCTATAATAATGATAAAAATAGCAATTTATACGGTAAATTTTTATCTCTTAAAGACTCAGATGGAACTGTTAAAAATGAAATAATTGCTAAAATAAAAGTCAAGATAAAAGATAACATAAGTAAGGAAAGTGGAGAAATAAAAATACAAGAAATAACGTCAAATGATGGTGAAAATCTTGTAAATATTGGGGATAAAGTAATAAATCTTATAGTTCGTGGGCCAAAGCAGGAAGATAATAAAACAAATGAAAACTTAGATAATGATAACAAACAAAATAAAGAAAACGAAGGAAATGAGCAATTAAAAGAAAGTGTAAAGACAGGAGATAATGTTCTACCAATAATGACAGGTATAATAATGCTTGTTATAGCTGCAAATATCTTCCTAAAAGACAAAAGAAAAAGGAGGAACAAAAATGCCAAAACATTCAGTAAATAATAAGCAAAATAAAAAATTATTATTTTTTATAATTTGCAGTATTTTTATATTAATAACATCATTTATCTTAATAAATAATAAAAAATTAATTAAGCAAGAGGATAAAAATATAATATTAAATAAATATATGAGCGAATTAACAGAAAAATTAATGAATGAAAATGATGAAAATATGATTTCTACTAAATATTTAATTACAGACAATACAATAGAAAGAATAAGAGAAAATACTTCTGTAAGTACATTTAAAAATGAAATAGGAAATAATATTAAAATTTATACAGATGATACATGCAAAGAAGAAGTAACAGACGGAATTATAAAAAGTTCAATGGTTGCAGTTGATGACGAAAATAATATGTATTACTTAATTGTATATGGTGATGTTAATAAAGATGGAAAAGTTAACGAAGTAGATATAAGCAAAATTGTTAGAAAAGAGATAGAAGACGAAATATCAGAAAAAGCTTCTAAATTTGGAACTGATAATATAGTAAATAAAATTGTATTTGGCAAATATGAATTTGAACCAATACCAGAAGTATTAGCACCTGAAATACAAGTAATAGACGGTTCATTAGGAGAAAATGAATGGTATACAAGTAGCATAAAATTGAAAATCATAGCAAAGGAAAAGAATCAATTAAAAACTGTATATAAGATTAAAGGAACCCAAGAAACTCCAATTACACAAATAGAAGAAAACGATACAATTGAATTAACAAAAGATGGAGTATACAAAATAGTTGCATATACATACGGAAAAGAAGGGAATAGATCTAGAATTGCACAAAAAATAATAAAAATAAACACAACTGGAATTGAAACTATTATAAATTATACACCTGAACAAGATACTACAGATTCTGTAATTGCAAAAGTATCTTTCAACAAAGAAGGAATTACAATAACAAACAATGATGGCAAAGATACATATGAATTTTTAGAAAATGGACAATTTACATTTGAATATATAGATGAAGCTGGAAGGAAAGGAAGCATAACTGCTAGTGTATCGTGGATAAAACCAAAAGAGATAACTGGTCAAGATGGTGAGTGGAAATATTTCATTAATAAAGATGGTACAATTCAATTAACACAATATTTAGGAAGCAAAACTGAACTAGTGGTTCCAGCACAGTATGATGGATATACTGTATATGCAGTTGGTAATGCAAATGCCAAAGACGACAAAGAAACTAGATTAAATGTACTTGGTAATACTTCTGATACAACAATAAAAAAATTAACAATAGAAAATGGAATTAAGCAAATAAAGAAAGCAGCATTTAATGGTTGTACAGGTATAAATGAAAAATTAGTAATTCCAGATAGTGTTACGAATATAGATGATTATGTATTTTCAAGTTGTACAGGAATTACAGGAGACCTTATAATTCCTGATTCGGTAACTAATGTGGGCAGAGCTGCATTTCAAAACTGTCCAGGGCTTAATGGCAGTTTGAAAATTTCAAAGAATATTACTGAAATAGCAGATTATGTTTTTAATGGTTGTAAAAATTTAACTGGGCCACTTGTATTTCCGCCAAATATTAAATCAATAGGAAGAACATCGTTCCAAAACTGTAGTAAATTAAGTGGAAATCTTACAATTCCAAGTACAGTAGAGAGTATTGGACCTTTTGCATTCTTTAATTGTAAAGGATTTACAGGAGATTTAGTAATACCTAACAGTGTTACAAGTATGGGGAAAAAAGCATTTCAAAATTGTTCAGGTTTCAATGGAAAACTTGTATTATCAGAAAATTTAACTGCAATAGAGGAGTATACATTTTATCAGTGTTCAAATTTAACGGAAAACCTTCATTTTCCTGATGGAATAACTTCAATAGGTAAATATGCATTTAATGGATGTTCTAAGTTAACAGGAGATTTAGTAATACCAGCTGGAGTAACAACTATAGAAGCTGGAACATTTCAATTCTGTAAGAACCTAAATGGAACTTTAACACTTCCAGATACATTAACATCGATAGGGGCATATGCATTCAATCAGTGTAATAGCTTAACAGGAAATTTAATAATACCAGATAGTGTAGAGATAATTGACGATGTAAGTTTTCAATCTTTATCTAAAATGACTGGTAAATTGGTGCTACCAAAGAATGTTAAAAAAATAGGAAAATTTGCATTTTATGATGATAAATTTACTGGAGAATTAACATTACCAGAGGGACTTGAAATTTTAGGAGAAGCAGCATTTGGAAAAAACACTGGATTTGAAAATACAAAAATTGTTATTCCTTCAACATTAAAACAAATTGGAATAGATTATGAATTTGATGGCGAAAATTTAGGATTATCTACACACGACTTTTATAATTTTGGTGCAATAAATAAAAAATTTGAAAGTTTTGAGGTATCACCAGGAAATCAATATTTTGAATCAATAGATGGTGTATTATATACAAAAAACAGAAAAAGACTAGTTTCATACCCAAGAAATAAAAAAGATTTAAGCTACGAAATCATAGAGGGAGTTAAAACGCTTGATGAATTATCAATTGCAAGTAATTCTATATTAAAGACATTGACAATACCAGATAGTTTATCTATGGAAATAAGAAGTCAATATATAAGAATGGAAGATTGCAATGTTTTAACAGCAGCATTATATAGTTATAATGAAATAAATAATATAGTGGCAAAAGAAACAAATCCAAATTATAAATCTGTAGATGGTGTGTTATATACTAAAAATTTAAAAGAACTTGTTTATATATCTTCTGGAAGAACGAGTCAAGTTATAATTCCTGATGGCGTTGAAAAAATTAGAGAAGAGGCTATATTTGGTAATCAAGTGTATTATGTAAAAATAGCTAAAGTATACATACCTTCAAGCTTAACTGACATACCAGATAGTCAAATTAAACGACTAAACTCTTCGGCAAAAACTGTAGAAGTATCACCAGAAAATCCTAAATTTACAGTAGATGCTAATAATAAACTTATAAAAAAATAGGAAGAAGCTTTTTGAATGAAGTTTAATGAGAAAAATCTTAAATATATATTAAATTTGAAATAAAAATATATTTTAAAGTTTAAAAGAATAATTAGAATTTCTAGTTATTCTTTTTTTATGAAATATTTAAAAAATTTTGAACTGTTAAGAATATCTACAAGGTTTAATGTTTATTGTAACCATATAAGAAGAATTGTCATAAAATGTAATATATAAAAATAAGGAGGAAATCAAATATGTATAATCGTAGATATAATAGATGTTGTTGTCAAAAAAATTACAATGAAAAAGTAATTGAAGATATTTGCAATGATGTTGGAACTACAGCAGAGTTTAAATGTGAGTGCACAAGTAATTGTGGCTGCAAGAGTACATGTACCTGTAGTAAAAATGATTGTGGATGTGGATTTGATACAGAAGAATCTATGTTTCCAGAAAATCCGATGTTTGGTCAAAGTTATGTTCCAATTCAAACAATGGATAAAACTTTTGTGCCATGTGTAGGATTAAAGATGGGAACAATATTTCCAGAGCTTGTAAGCCCATATTCTCCATGTCAATCATTAGAAGAAAATGCCTTTATTAGAGCAAAAAATGATATTGGGGAGGGATGTAATAGATGATGAACTATAATAATATGTGGAATAGCCAAATGAATCCAAATTTAGGAGGGCTAGGAGGAGTTCAGTCCATGATGAACAATAATGAAAATTGTGGATGCCAAATGAGCCAAGCAAATTCAAATACTATGGATAAATGTAAATGCAATTGTACATTTGAATTTGAACAAAAAAATCAATGTGAAGAAAACGAAGAAATGACCAGAGAAGAAATGGCAAAACAACTAAAATGTTACAGATTTGCTATAATAGAATTAGGACTATATTTAGATACTCATCCAGATGATGAAAAAGCAATATGTTTGCATAAGGAGTATTGTAATAAATTTGAGGATTTAGCAGATAAATATCAAAGAATATATGGACCACTAACTATAATGTTTCCATGTAATAAATGGAGATGGCTTGAAGAACCATGGCCATGGGAAAGGGGGAATTTTTAATGTGGACTTACAATAAAACATTAGAATATCCAGTAAATATAAAATGTCCAAATCCACGTTTGGCAAAATTTATAATTAGTCAATATGGAGGACCAGACGGAGAACTTGCTGCATCACTTAGATATTTAAGCCAAAGATTTGGAATGCCAGATCAAAATGCTAAAGCAATATTGAATGATATTGGTACAGAAGAATTAGCACACTTAGAAATGGTTGGAACAATTGTACACCAATTAACAGAAGGAGTATGTCCAGAAGAACTAGAAAAAGCAGGACTTGGTGCATATTATACAGACCATGGGGTAGACATATTTCCACAATCAGCAGCGGGAGTACCATTTACGGCATCATATATTGCAGCTAAAGGTGATCCGATTGCTAACTTACAAGAAGATTTAGCAGCAGAGCAAAAAGCAAGAGCAACATATGAAAAATTAATAGATCTTTGCAAAGATGATCCAGATGTAATAGATCCACTTAGATTCCTAAGACAAAGGGAAATAGTACACTTCCAAAGATTTGGGGAAGCCTTAAGAGGCGTACAAGATAAGTTAGCCCAAAAGAAATTTTATATGACAAAAATGAATTGTAATCAAAATAATTGTAATTGCAATTAAAAATAAATGTGGTTACGCAGATGTTTGACTATTTTTTATAAACAAAAGTTAATTAAAAATAAAAAAATAAAGGGGTACTGAAAAGTATCTCTTGTATTTGTATTATAGCATATTATAAAAAAATTACCAAAATGGCACGGAAAATTTGGTAAAAAATATAAAAATTAATTTGCAGTATGGTAAAATAAAAATTATATTTGGAAAAGAAATAAAAATGATGATCTTTTTGACATTGTCAACAACTTATGCTAATAATTAGTATAGAAATGTTTTAAATGTAAAAAATATAAAAGGGGGAAAGTAAATTATGGAAGAAACGAAAAAAAGCAAAATATGGATGATAATTGCAATTGTAGCAATAGCTGTAATTGTTGTTCTTGGAATAATGCTTATAAAAGGTAATAAAGGTAGTGATAATGTGGAGAAAATAAAAAGTAGTAATAATGTGGAAAAAATAAAAAGTGGTGATAAAAAGGAAAATGTAAAAATAGTAGAGAGTGAAGTAAGTAAGCTAACACTTGAAGAATATAAAACGGATAATTTTACAATGAAAAAACCAAAAGGCTGGACAGTTGAAACTGGTGGTACGGGAATATTTTATACAATTAGAGTTTATGACCCAAAGAATACAAATAATCAAGTATATTTAATGTTAAAGATTCAACCATTATTAAAAAGTGCATCAGCAAAAAACTTTTGGCAAAATTATTATAGTATGAGTGGAAATAATTCTCAATATAGATTATTTGCGGATGCGGTAGTCTTAGATAATCCAACAACAGAGGGATTCTATAAGAAATTTGATGATATAGCAACATATCTTAAATCAATAGAACCATCATTTGCTACAATTAAATTTCCTAAATTTACAAATTTTACAAAACAAGAAGAATTTAATTCTAGTGCTAGTATGAAAAGTGTTGCATTAGATAGTAAAGTATTAAAAGGAACATTTACAGGAGATAACTCTAAAGAGGGCGAAGGATTATTCATGGCGTCTGTCGTAAACTTTGGTAATCAATATAATGGTGGAGTAGATATGCTTTATTATATGATATATGACATAATGGCAATAACAGCAGAAAAAAATGAATTTATAAATTACAAAGACATTTTATTAGAGTCAGTTAATTCAATAGAATTTAGTGATAGTTATGTAAAGCAAACAATAGATGACGGTAATGCACAAACTAAACAAGCACTTGCATTAAATGCTTCAATACAAAAATCATTTGACTCTTATATGAATGCATGGGAAAATAGACAAAAAAGTTACGATATAATGAGTCAAAAGCAAAGCGATGCTACATTAGGCTATGAGAGGGTATATGATACAGATACTGGAGAAATTTATAAGGCATATAATGGATTCACTGATGATTACAAAGGAGAAAGATATAAATCTATAACAGATAATATGTACACAGAAAAAACAAGTGGTTATATCGAAAAGTAAAGGGTCAAATAAAAATAAAGAGAAATATTTTTAGAAGTTAGATAGATAAAATAAAAATTATAATACTAAGTAAAATGAAAATTTAAAAGAATATAATGAAACAGTAAATAATAATTTATAAAGATATAATAGAATGAATCCTTTTATTGGACAAAAATCTAATAAAACGGATTCTTTTTTTATTTATATTAGATGTTTTGTAAAAAAAATTGTAAAGGTATTGTGAACATATTGTAAATATATTGTAAGGCACTTGACAATTAATAAATTAGATATTAAAATAGATTTTACGGTTTGCATTAAAAGAGAAGAGGTGAAAAATGAAGAAAAATAATTTATTATATCAAATAAAGTCATTAGAAAAAATGATTGTAAGAAATTTATTAGGTGATAATGAAATAGAAAAAAGAGAAGAACAAGCAAATGTTATGCAATTACCAACACCAACTCAAATGCAAATAATTGAATATATTTTAAATCATACAAGTGAAGATATTTATCAGAGAGATTTAGAAGATATTTTAAACCTAAGAAGGGCAACTGTATCTGGAGTATTACATACAATGGAGAAGAACAATTTAATTAGGAGAGTTACAGACAATGAAGATACAAGAAGTAAAAAAATATTATTAAACAATAAAGCAAAAGAGATCTTTCTTCAAAATCAAAAGAAGATGGATAAAACAGAACAAACTATTACACAAAATATTCCGAAAGAAGACTTAGAAGTTTTTTCGAGAGTTATTCAAATGATGAAAAACAATATGAAGAATCAAAATAATTAAGATATAAAGAAAGGATGAGAATATGATTAAATTATTAAAAGACTTAGGTAAACGAGGATATATATTAAGTTTTATATGTCTAATTTTAGTATTTATTCAAGTTTGGCTAGAATTAAAAATGCCAGATTATATGTCACAAGTAACTGTATTAGTTCAAACAGAAGGAAGTAAGATGTCTGAAATATTAAAAAACGGAGGATACATGCTTGCATGTGCACTTGGAAGCTTAATAACAGCAGTCATAACAGGATATTTTACATCTAAAATTTCATCAACATTTTCCATGAATATTAGAAAAAAGATATTTACTAAAGTAGAAAATTTATCAATGCAAGAAGTAAAAAACTTTTCTACAAGTAGTTTAATTACAAGAACAACAAATGATGTTACACAAATTGAAATGTTAATTGCAATGGGATTACAATTGCTTCTTAAAGCTCCAATTACAGTAATTTGGGCAATTACGAAAATATTAAACAAAAGCTGGGAATGGAGCGCACTTACAGCAGTTGCTGTTATTATATTACTTTCAGTAATATTTACATTAATTATAGTTGTAATTCCGAAATTTAAGATTGTTCAAAAATTAATAGATAAAATTAATAGTGTAACTCGTGAAAATTTAACGGGTATACGTGTTGTAAGAGCATTTAATGCTGAAAAATATCAAGAAGATAAATTCGAAGATGTAAATGATAAATTAACAAATCAACAATTATTTAACCAAAAGGCTTTTGCGGTAATGCAACCAGTTATGTATCTTATAATGTATGGACTAACACTATCAATCTACTTTGTAGGTGCTTATTTAATAAAAGATGCATTAATGGCAGATAAATTAAATTTATTTGGAGATATGGTTGTATTTAGTTCATATGCAATGCAAGTAATAATGTCATTTTTGATGCTTGCTATGATATTTATGATGGTACCTCGTGCAAATGTTTCAGCAAAACGTATTAATGAAGTACTAGATACTGAAATTAATATAAAAGATGGTAATGTAAATGAAGATAAAACAAATGAAAGAGGAACAGTAGAATTTAGAAATGTATGCTTCAAGTATCCAGATGCAGATGAATACTTGTTAAAAGATATTTCATTTAAAGCAAATAAAGGAGAAACTGTAGCATTTATTGGTTCAACAGGTAGTGGTAAATCTACACTAATAAATTTAGTACCAAGATTTTATGATGCAACAGAAGGTGAAGTTTTAGTAGATGGTGTAAATGTAAAAGATTATACATCTGAGTTTTTACACAATAAATTAGGATATGTACCTCAAAAAGCAGTAATGTTTAATGGAACAGTTAGCTCTAACATTACATATGGAGATAACGGAAAAGGAGATATTACTGAAGAAAAAGTTAAGAAAGCAATTGAGGTTGCACAAGGTAAAGATTTTGTTGAAAAAATGGATAATACATATAATTCTCATATAGCTCAAGGTGGTACAAATGTATCAGGAGGGCAAAAACAAAGACTTGCAATAGCAAGAGCAATAGCAAGAGATCCTGAAATTTATATTTTTGATGATAGCTTTTCAGCACTAGATTATAAAACAGATGCTGTATTAAGAAAAGAACTAAAAAAATATACTAAAGATGCAACAAGCCTAATTGTAGCACAAAGAATCGGAACAATTATGAATGCAGATAAAATTATTGTTCTAGATGGAGGTGAAGTTGTAGGAGCAGGAACTCATAAAGAGTTACTAAAAACATGTGATGTTTATAAACAGATAGCTCTATCTCAATTGTCAAAGGAGGAATTAGAAGATGCGGAATAGATAAAAATGAAACAAAGTCTCATGCAAGAGGTCCAATGGGTCCAGGAATGGGAAATGCTACAGGAGAAAAAGCTAAAAATTTTAAAATCGCTATTAAGAGATTATTTACTGAACTTAAATGTTATAGAGCATTAATAACTATTGCTGTAATTTTAGCAATTTTAGGTGCAGTTTTATCAATTTTTGCACCAAATAAATTGTCAGAACTAACAGATGAAATTTCTAAAGGATTGGTTGTAAATAAAGATAATCTAGAAAAATTAGCAAATGCAGTAATGACAAATCAAAATGGAGAGGAAATTGAAATTGATGGTGTAAAAATATCTATAGAAGATCAATACAAATTTGTAACAACTATGCAATCTATTGGAGAAAATCCAAATGTAAATGAATTATATAGTAAAATAGATGAAATGCCAGAATCAATACAAAAAATAGTAAAACCATTTATGAATATTGATAAAATAAAGCAAATAGTTCTATTACTTGTTATATTATATTTATGTAGTAGTTTGTGCACATATATTCAATCAATTTCAATGACAGATGTAGCAAATAAATTTGCTAAAAATTTAAGAAGCAGAATATCAATAAAAATAAATAAATTGCCACTTAAATATTTTGACAAACATCAATCAGGAGATACCTTATCTAGAGTAACAAATGATGTTGATACAATAGCTCAAACAATGAACCAGTCATTAGGAAGTTTAGTAAGTAGTATAACATTATTTTTAGGCGCAATTATAATGATGTTTTACACAAATTGGATTATGGCACTTACAGCAATAGGAGCAAGTGTAATTGGGTTTGCAGGTATGACGGTAATACTTAAAAATTCTCAAAAATACTTTGTTTCTAAACAAACCGAATTAGGAAATCTAAATGGGCATATTGAAGAAGTATATTCAGGACTTAATGTTGTTAAGGCGTATAATGGCGAAAAAGAATCAAATATAAAATTTGATGAAGTAAATAAAAAGGTATGTAAGAGCAATCAAAAAAGCCAATTCTTATCAGGAATAATGCAACCTATCATGAATTTTATAGGAAACTTTGGATATGTTGCGGTTTGTATTGTTGGAGCAATTTTAACGATGAATGATATGATATCTTTTGGTGTCATTATTGCATTTATTACTTATGTAAGATTATTCACATTCCCACTTTCTCAAATAGCACAAGCAATGACATCACTTCAATCTACAGCAGCATCTAGTGAAAGAGTATTTGAATTTTTAGATGAAGAAGAAATGCAAAATCAGAGTGACATTAAAAAGTATCTAAAAAAGGAAGAAGTTAAAGGAAAAATAGAATTTGAAAATGTAGTATTTCAATATGATAACAACGATAAACCTACAATAAAAAACTTTACTGCAACAGCAAACCCAGGACAAAAAATTGCAATTGTTGGACCAACAGGAGCTCGGAAAAACCACAATGGTAAACCTTCTTATGAAATTTTATGAAATCAACTCTGGAAGCATAAAAATAGACGGCGTTCCAATAAGTGAACTTTCAAGGGAAAATATTCATGATTTATTTACAATGGTTTTACAAGATACTTGGCTATTTGATGGAACAGTTAAAGAAAATATAATATATAATAGAGATCATATTAGTGATGAAAGGGTAATAGAAGTATGTAAGGAAGTTGGCTTACACCACTTTATAAAAACCTTGCCACATGGATATAATTCTGAAATTTCAGAAAATGATAGCGTATCTGCAGGACAAAGACAATTACTTACAATTGCAAGAGGAATGATAGAAGACTCACCATTCTTAATTTTGGATGAAGCAACTTCAAATGTAGATACAAGAACAGAAGAACTAGTACAAAAAGCAATGGACAAATTAACAGAAGGAAAAACATCATTTATTATTGCACATAGACTATCTACAATAAAAAATGCTGATCTTATATTAGTAATGCAAGAAGGAAATATAATTGAACAAGGAAATCATGATGAATTAATGAAGAAAAATGGTGCTTATGCAGAACTTTATAATTCTCAATTTGAGTTATAATTTATATATTAAAAAATATAAAATATATTTTAATATAAAAGGAGAGTCTATTAAATATGAAAATAATATATGGAACAGGAAATAAAGGCAAAATAAACCAAGTGAAGGAATTTTTAAAATATAAGAACATGGATGTTGAAATACTTTCATTAAAAGATATTGGTTTTTGTGAAACTATAATTGAGGATGGAAAAACTTTTGAGGAAAATTCTTTAATAAAAGCACAAGCAATAAAAAAGTATTGCATAGAAAATGGCATAAATGAAATAATAATGACAGATGATGCAGGATTATGTGTTGATGCTCTAGATGGAAGACCAGGAGTATATAGCGCAAGATATGGAGGAGAAAATGCTTCTCAAAAAGAAAAATTAGATTTATTGTTAGATGAATTAAAAGAAGTAGAAGATTCAAATAGAACTGCAAAATTTGTATGTGTATTAACAGTTATAATGCCAGATGGAGAAAAGTTTGTATGTAGAGGAGAAACGAAAGGAAAAATTGCAAAAAAATATTCAAAATTAGAAATGCTAACATATTCACCTATTTTTATTCCAGAAGGATTTAATAGAACAATGAATGAATTGACACCGGAGGAACTAGGAGATACACATAGAGAAAAGGCATTGATGCAATTAATTAAAATTATAAAATAAATTTTAATAAATAAAAAATGGCACATTATTTAAAAATGTGTCATTTTTCAATTTGACTTCTAGCAAGTTCATCACAACGATTATTATATTCATTATCACTATGACCTTTAACTTTTACAAACTTTACTTTATGTACTTTTGTTAATTCATATAATTCTTGCCATAATTCTTTATTTTTAACCGGTTCATTTCCAGCAGTTTTCCATCCCTTTTTTATCCAGTTATAAATCCAACCTTGGTTAAAACAATTAACAACATAGGCACTATCACTATATAGTGTAACATTACAAGGAGACTTTAATAGTTTTAATGCTTCTATAACAGCACTAACCTCCATTATATTGTTAGTAGTGTTTTTATTTCCACCGCAAATTTCCTTTTTATAATCATTATACATAAGAATTGCTCCCCATCCACCAGGACCTGGATTACCAGAACATGCACCATCAGTATATATTGTAACATCTTGCATCAAAATTCACCTAAACCTTTCAAAAAATAATGCCAAAGTCTATTGGCAAAAATGTATAATTTGTGATATTATATCAACTAATGAGAAGAACTTCAATACTCTCTGAGTAGAAATCTAATGGAGGTGAAGAAAATGGCAAGAGTATTAGGCGTTATTGCAGAATATAACCCTTTTCATCATGGACATAGCTATCATTTACAAGAATCAATAAAACAAGCAGAAACAGATTATACTGTTGCAGTTATAAGTGGGAACTTTGTCCAAAGAGGAAATCCATCTGTAATAAATAAATGGCAAAAAACTAAAATGGCATTACAATCTGGAGTTGATTTAGTAATTGAACTTCCAACAATATACAGTGTTTCGAGTGCAGAAAACTTTGCACATGGAGCAGTTCAAATACTAGAAAGCTTAAAAATAGTAAATACTCTTTCGTTTGGAACAGAAACAGACGATTTAGCAGGATTAAACAATATAGCAAATTTATTAACGAATGAACCGAAAGAATATACTACTATTTTACACGAAGAGTTGAAAAAAGGAAATTCATTTCCAAAAGCAAGGCAGACAGCAGTGTTAAAAATATTAAACGATAATAGAAGATATACAGGTCTTTTAACAAGCCCAAACAACATTTTAGCAATTGAATATTTAAAAGCACTAAAATCTATGAGAAGTACTATAAATCCTATTTTAGTAAGAAGAGAAAAAGTATATTATAATGATGAAGCGGTAGTAGACGATTTTGCCAGTGCAACAGCAATAAGGAGATTAATTGCACTTGGACAATATGATGATATAAGAAGAGTAATGCCAAGAGCAAATTATAATCTACTAATAGATGAAATACAAAGAGGAAATTATGTACTAGATTTATGCCAGTATGAAAAAGAAATAATATACAATTTAAGAAAAATGACTGCAAAAGAAATTGCAAATTTACCAGATGTTTCTGAAGGACTAGAAAATGTAATAAAAAATGCAGCAGGACTTTGTAATAACCTATCAGAATTAATTAATATGGTAAAATCAAAAAGATATACACGGAACTAGAATACAAAGAATTTTAATTTATTGTTTGCTTGGAATTACCAAAAGAGATATGGCTTTATCTAAAAGAACAAAGCCATATGTAAGGATCTTAGGTATGAATGAAAGAGGAAAAGGATTACTATCAAAAATAACAAAAGAAAATCCAAAATTGGAGGTTATTACATCTGTAAAAAAATTCTTAGATTCTAGCAAAGATAAGGCAACAAAACAATTATTAGAGATTGATATAAGAGCAACAGATGTATATACACTTGCATATCAAAAAACTTCACTTGCTAATATGGATTATACAAACAATATAATAATTCAGAAATAAATATAAACTAGAAAGGAACGATATAAAAATGAAAGAAATATTTGCAGATTTACATGTACATATTGGAAGAAGTGAAAATGGAAAACCAATTAAAATAACAGCAGCAAGAAGTCTAAATTTTGCAAACATTGCAAAAGAATGTGCAGACAGAAAGGGAATTCAGGTTGTAGGAATTATAGATTGTGCATCACCATATGTTATTGAGGATATAGAAAATTTCTTAAAAACAGGAGAGGCTTATGAAATAGAAGATGGTGGAATTATATATAAAGATAAAGTCTGTATCATTTTAGGAAGCGAAATTGAAACATCAGAAATAAATGACGAAGGAAAAACGGGAAGTGCACATAATCTTTGCTATTTCCCTAAACTTAAAGATATTAAGGCATTTTCAGAAGAAATGAAAACACATATAAAAAATATGACATTAAGTTCTCAAAGAGCCAATATCTCTGCATACGATCTAATAGATATTGTAAAAAAATATAATGGGATTTTAGTACCTGCACATGTATTTACACCACATAAAAGTTTTTATGGAAATTGTACAAGCAGAATGAAGAGAATTTTTAAAGAAAAATATGATGATATTTGTGCAGTAGAATTAGGACTAAGTTCAGATACATTTTTAGCAGATAAGATATCAGAACTAGAAACAAAAACATTTTTAACAAATTCAGATGCACATTCTTTACCTAAAATTGCAAGAGAATATAATAAAATATTAGTAGAAGACATTAGCTATAAAGAAATTTTAAAAGCTCTAAAAAATGAAGGTGGAAGAAAAGTTTTATGCAATTATGGACTTGATCCAAAGCTTGGCAAATACCACAGAACTTTTTGTGAAAATTGTGGTAAACCAATTGAAGGCAAAGCCCCTGTATTCACATGTAATGAATGTGAAGGTAGCAACATAACAATGGGAGTATTTGATAGAATAGAAGTAATAAAAGATAAGAAAGACACGATAAGTCCTAAAAATAGACCACCATACATATATCAAATACCTTTAACATTTATACCTGGCTTAGGTAAAAAAACAATAGATAAACTATTAGATAATTTTGAAACAGAAATGAATATTCTTCATAAATTATCTTTTGATGATATAGAAGGTGTTGTCGGAAGCAAAACTGCTAAAGCCATTGTAGATGCAAAAGACGGAAATGTAAGCATACAAGCAGGCGGTGGAGGAGTATACGGAAAAGTTAGTTGTAAAAACTAATTCTAGTTCTAAAAATCATTTTATAGAATACACATTATGTATAAACATCTAACTGGAGGATATAAAATGAGAAGAACAATTAAAAAGAAAAAAGCAAGTAATATAAAAAAAGTCATTTTACAACACATAAATAATAATTTAAAAGATTATACAGTTTTAATACTATTTTTCTTAGTAGGCATTATACTGGGAGTTATATTTATTAATAATGCAGATAACGTAAAGCAAGAACAAATAAGCAAATACATTAATGGTATGATTAGTTCGTTAAAAGAAGATTATGTAATAGATAATAGTGCACTTTTGAAATCTTCTATTGCAGACAATATAAAACTTGCGGTACTTTTGTGGTTTGCACGGTTCTACCGTTATAGGTGTACCGTTTGTTTATGGGATAATAGCATTTAGAGGATTTTGTATAGGTTTTACAGCATCTTCAATTATTGCAACCTTAGGAACGCAAAAAGGAATACTCTTTTTATGTACTAGTTTGTTACTTCAAAATATATTGTTTATTCCATGCATACTAGCACTAGGAGTAAGTGGACTTAAGCTATATAAATCTATTATTAAAGATAAAAGAAAAGAAAATATAAAAATAGAAATATATAGACATACTATTTTTTCTTTAATGATGTTAATTCGGATTAATATGTTCTTCTATTATTGAAACATATGTCTCATCTGGTTTGTTTACATATGTAGTAAAATATATGGTGTCTATTTAAGTGACTGACTTTCAATACTTAAATAGATAAGAGTAACAATATTTGTAGAATTTTGCCAAAAGCTATTTACATTTCAGAATTAATTTGATATAACATATATGGTTTATGTAAATATGGTCGTTGTGTAGGCCTTAAGTTACACAAAATAAAAAAAGTAAGGAGCTCTAAAAATGGAAAAACAAATAACACTTTTCTTGGAATTTCTTCAAGACGATAAGAAATTATCAGAAAACACATTACAATCATACAAAAGAGATATTAAACAATACGAAAGCTATATTCAAAAAACAAATCAAAATTACTTAAAAGTTGATGAAGAAAATATAAGAGATTATTTAAAATATTTACAAGAAATCGGAAAAAAATCTTCAACTGTATCTAGAAATTTAGCATCAATTAGATCTTTTTACCAATTTTTAATTAGAATAAAAGAAATAAATAATGATCCAACAGTTAATATTCAATCACCAAAAGTTGCAAAGCGAGTTCCAAGTATTTTAACTTCAAAAGAAGTTGAGTTACTACTAGAACAACCTCAAGATGTTGATTTAAAAGGAATTAGAGATAAGGCAATGCTTGAATTTGCATATGCAACAGGAATGAGAGTAACAGAAATTATTTCTTTAAATATAGACGATGTAAATCTAGAAGAAGGATATGTTATTTGTAGATCAGGTTCAAAACAAAGAAATATACCACTTGGTTCATTATCATTAAAAGCTTTAAAAGAATACATGGAAGAATCTAGACCATATCTAATTAGAGATGAAAGTATAACAGCACTTTTTGTTAATGTTAACGGTAAAAGATTAACAAGACAAGGTTTCTGGAAAATTGTAAAATATTATAAAGAACAAGCTCATATAACAAAAGACATTACACCACATGTTTTAAGACATTCTTTTGCAACACACTTATTACAAAATGGTGCTGACTTAAAAGCAATACAAACTATGCTTGGACATTCAGATATATCTTCAACACAAGTTTATATGCAATTTCAAGATGAAGGATTGAAAAATGTATATAGAAAAACTCATCCAAGAGCATAATAATAAACAAAATAAAAACAAATTCATGTGATATAACAATGAGTTTGTTTTTATTTTAAATTCCTATTTTTTATTGCTATAACAAAAATTATGTGTTAAACTAAAAAAGTCGAGAATAGGACTGGAGGAAAAAAGATGAAAAGATTAAATAGTGAAGTTTATAAAATTGATGAAATAAAAGATTTTAGAGAATTAGTAAATAGAAGTTGTGAAAAATATTCAAACAATGTTGCATATAAATTTAAAGAAAATTTAGGAAAACCAAATCAAAAAATAGTAGAAAAAACATATAAAGAAGTAAAAGAAGAAGTAGAATGTTTAGGTACATGTTTATTAAATATGGGACTAGAAAATAAAAAAATAGCTTTAATAGGAAGTAACAGATATGAATGGTGTGAGAGCTATTTTGCAATTACTACATCAAATATGGTAGTAGTGCCACTAGATAAGGCTCTACCAGAACAAGAAATAAAAAGTTTAATAAAGAGAAGTAAAGCAGATGCGGTTATATTTGAAGATAAATATAAAGAAATATTTAAAAGCATAAAAGAAGAAAATGAAACATTAAAATATTATATTAATATGGACTTAAGCCAAGATGAAGATGGGGTATTATCTTTTAAAAATCTTATAAAAGAAGGTAAAAAATTAATAGAAGATGGCAATTCAAAATATAACGATATAAAAATTGATAACGAAAAAATGAGTGTTCTAATATTTACATCTGGAACAACAAATACAGCAAAAGGGGTTATGTTATCACAAAAAAATATAACTTCAAATATATGCGGAATGGCCAAAATGTCTAAAATGTATGAAGACGATGTTTTATTATCATTTTTACCATTACACCATACATTTGAGTGTACAATTACATTTTTATATGGATTTTATAGTGGAGCAACAGTAGCCTTTTGCGATGGATTGAAATATATTGCTAAAAATTTAGAAGAATACAAAATAAGCGTTTTTGTAGCAGTTCCATTGGTATTAGAAACAATATATAAGAAAATTCAAAAAGGTATAAAAGAGCAAGGAAAAGAAAAAATAGTAAATATAATGAGCAAAATAGCCAACTTTTTATTAATATTCCATATAGATATTAGAAGAAAAGTATTTAAAAGTGTTCTAAATCAACTAGGGGGTCGCATAAGAATAGCATATTTTGGAGCTAGTTCAATGGATAAAAATGTAATAGAGGGTTATAATAATTTTGGAATTGAAACTGTACAAGGTTATGGTCTTACAGAAACATCTCCATTACTTTGTGCTGAAACAGATAAAGAACATTGCCCAGGAAGCGTTGGAATGCCACCATATAATGTAGAGATAAAATTAGAAGATGTAGATGAAAAAGGAATAGGCGAAATAGTTGCAAAAGGGCCAAATGTAATGATTGGATATTATGAAGATCCAGAAGCAACTAAAAGGGCTATGAAAGATGGATGGTTCCATACTGGAGATTTAGGATATTTTAATAAAGATCATTATTTATTTATAACAGGAAGAAAAAAAGAAGTAATAGTATTAAAAAATGGGGAAAATGTATTTCCAAGTGAAATTGAATTTCTAATAAATAAATTACATTATGTTCAAGAAAGCATATTATATCCAAGAGAAAATACAAAAGGTGAATTAGTATTAGGAATAAAAGTGGTATATGACGAAAATATAATAAAAGAAACATTCGGAGAAAAAACAGAAAAAGAATATAAAGATTTAATATGGAAAGAGATAAAACAGGTAAATCAAAAATTACCAGTGTTTAAAAGAATAAAAGAACTTATAATAACAACAGAACCACTTGAAAAAACAACAACTCAAAAAGTAAAGAGATTTAAAGAAATTGATAAAATATTAGCAAAATAATTATATAACAAGTTTAAATTATAAAAAAATCCAGATGCATCTGGATTTTTTATAATTTATAGTCAATTAATAGTTATTTAGAAAAATTTACATGAAAAGAAAATCACTTCTTTAGAAAAAATCTACTTGACAGTTTACAGCAATACATATAAAATATAAATGTAAGTAGAAATATATTAAACAAAGACAAGTTGAAATATATTATATTGAACATTGAAAATTAAATAGAAAGAGGTGTGAGATTATGCAATATATAATCTATATCGCCATTTTTTTAATCTCAGCAATGGTTTTCACAGTTGTTGGTGTAATGATAAGAAAAAAAATTGCTGAATCTAAAATGCAAGGAGCAGAACAAGAAGCAAGAAGAATTATTGAATCTGCTAAAAAAGAGGCAGAAAACAAAAAAAGAGAAGAGATTTATAAAGCACAAGAAGAAATTATGAATCAAAGAAAAGAATTAGATCAAGAGATTAAAGAAAGAAGAGGCGAAGTTCTTTTACAAGAAAGAAGAAATGTACAAAAAGAGGAAAACTTAGAAAATAAGATGAATCTTTTAGAAAAAAAAGAAAGAGAGTTAGAAAGGAAAAACCTAAAATTAGATGAAAAAAATAACGAAATAGAAGAAGTTTTAAATAAACAAATGGAAGAACTACAAAGAATTTCCGGACTAACTAAAGAAGAAGCCAAAACATATTTGTTATCAGAGCTTGAAAAAGAATTAACACTAGAAAAAGCAAATGTTATTAAAGATTTCGAGCAAAGAACAAAGGAAAAATCAGAAAAATCTGCAAAAGAAATAATAAGTTATGCAATACAAAAATGTGCTGCAGATCATACATCAGAAACAACAGTTTCTATTGTTGAACTTCCAAGCGATGAAATGAAAGGTAGAATTATCGGTAGAGAAGGAAGAAATATTAAAACATTAGAAACACTAACAGGAATTGATTTAATTATCGATGATACTCCTGAAGCTGTTGTAATTTCTGGTTTTGACCCATTAAGAAGAGAAGTTGCAAAAATTGCTCTTGAAAAATTAATTGATGATGGAAGAATTCATCCTGCTAAAATAGAAGAAATGGTAGAAAAAGCAAAAGAACAATTAGAAACAACAATACGAGAAGAAGGGGAAAGAGCTATATTAGAAACAGGAGTTGTAGGATTACATCCAGACATAGTTAAACTAATTGGAAAGTTAAAATATAGGACAAGCTATGGACAAAATGTATTAAATCATTCAATAGAAGTTTCAAATTTAGCTAGAATTATGGCTGAAGAATTAGGATTAGATGCTAGACTTGCAAGAAGAGCAGGACTTTTGCATGATATAGGAAAAGCACTAGATCATGACATGGAAGGAACTCATGTTGAGATTGGTGTAGATATACTTAAAAAATACAAAGAAAATGAAATGGTTATAAATGCAGTTCAAGCACATCATGGTGATGTTGAACCAAAAACTATGGAAGCAGTTTTAGTTCAAGCTGCAGATGCTATATCTGCTTCAAGACCAGGAGCAAGAAGAGAAACATTAGAAACTTATATAAAACGTTTAGAGCAATTAGAAAAAATAGCAGATTCATTCGATGGTGTTGAAAAATCATTTGCTATTCAAGCTGGCAGAGAAATAAGAATAATTGTAAAACCAGATAAAATAAATGATGCTCAAATGACATTAATGGCAAGAGATATTGCTAAGAAAGTTGAAGATGAAATGGAATATCCTGGACAAATTAAGGTTAACATTATAAGAGAAACAAGAGTAGTTGAATATGCAAAATAATATTTTAAGACAGTACTTTATTTTAATAGAGTACTGTCTTTTGTTGATTGTTCCAATTTTATGTGATACTTGACATTAAAGATAAAAAGAGATATATTAACCTTAAATTTAATATAAAACAATACATTTTAAGACTACATAAAAATATTCAAATATATTTAATAATAAATAATAGGAGGTAAGAATTTGAAAAAAATAGTATTAGGAGTAATAGCACTTAGCATATTACATTCAATTTTATTTTATGCACAAGATTTTGGAGTATCTGTTGTACTATTTACAATATGTGCGATGATACTAATAATATATTCATTAACGAGTAAAAACAAAGTAAAAAACTCAAAAGCATTTTTACTTAGTATTCCAATTACGGCAATTAGTTTAACATATGCAATATTTAATAATATATTTTTCAATATACTTAATGTATTTGTTATAATTGGACTTACATGTATTATGATTATATGGGCAATTTGTGGAGAATTTAATATAAAAAATATTATAGTAAATACAATTTTAATAATATTTAGACCATTCGGTTTTATAGCTGAAGCAGTAAGAGTAATATCTGAAAATGTTTTTAAAAGAAAACAACCAAAAAATGGAGAAAGCGTAAAAGAAAAAATAACAGAAACGAAAGTATTTAAACAAATTTTAACAGGTTTATTAATATCAATTCCATTACTTATTATTATTTTAGCACTATTAATTTCAGCAGATACAGTTTTTGCACAGATATTAGAACCAATTAGAAAAATTATTATGAGTATTTTTTCGTTTAAATTTTGGACTTCGTTATATTTTAGAATACTTGTATTTTCTTGCGTATGTATCTATTTTATGGCTTTTATATGCAATATTCTTAAATTCGATACAGAGCCAAATAAAAATATACAAACCAAAGGAATAAGAATGGAAAATATCACAGTAAATACAGTTTTAACTGTCCTTAACATTGTATATTTATTGTTTTCAATCATTCAATTTACATATTTATTTATGCAAATTGGAGCAAAAGAAAATTTGGATTATGCAATATATGCAAGAAGAGGATTTTTCCAATTAATGATTGTTACAATTATTAACTTTGTAATTATATTACTTACAAATGCAAATAAAAGAGAAACAACAAAATTTGTAAGTATTTATACTAAAATAATGAATCTATTTTTAATAATATTTACTGGAATTATGATATGCTCTTCATTCTTAAGAATGTATTTATATGAACAAGAATATGGCTATACATTTTTAAGATTAATGGTATATTTTATACTAGCAACAGAGTTTATGCTTATAATTCCAACAATTGCGTACATTTTTAGCAAAAAAGTAAAATTATTAAAATCTTATATAGTAATTATTAGTATAATGTATGCATTAGTTAATTTTACAAATGTAGATAAGACAATTGCAAAAAAGAATGTAGATAAATATATAACAGACACTAAAATGGGTAGTATTGAAATGGAGGCTGAAATAGACTTTAAATATTTGAAAAAGCTATCTATTGACGCAATTCCTGATATAATAAGACTTTATGAAAACACTGAAGATGTAAACTTAAAATCAAACATTAGAATGTATTTAAATAAAAAATATAATAAGGAAGTTGACTGTGCAGACAGAAGTAATTTTCAAGAATTTAACTACCAAAGAGAAAATGCAAAAAATAAATTAAAAATTTGGCATTATAAAAATATATAAAGAAGAGTAAATGATAAAATTTTTATTAAATAGGCAAAGAGAGAATGTTTATTACAAATAGGCATTTGAACTTTGCTTATTTTTTATATTAGTAAAAGTGAAGGCAAGGAAAATATTGGAATATTTTGATTAATTTGTAAGTATTAGAAATTAATTTATAACAAAATAAATAAATAAAAATAAAAATGTCAAGTTATACTTGACAGTAATACATATAAATCATTATAATAAGACATGAATAGTTAATATATGATATTATATAAATATATGGATGGC
>ERZ780218.259-NODE-259-length-55295-cov-6.587310_pt1 | contig 55295 bp, 62 predicted proteins | sample MGYA00510975_ERZ780218 | MGnify/ENA primary metagenome ERZ780218 (study PRJEB29588, sample SAMEA2152063) | human gut metagenome | biome: human gut; feature: human-associated habitat; material: faeces | place: Denmark | collected 2008/2010 ... | reverse complement strand
CGCGAGCTGGGTTCAGAACGTCGTGAGACAGTTCGGTCCCTATCTGTCGTGGGCGTAGGATATTTGCAAGGAGCTGTCCCTAGTACGAGAGGACCGGGATGGACGCACCTCTGGTGCACCAGTTGTCACGCCAGTGGCACGGCTGGGCAGCTATGTGCGGAACGGATAAACGCTGAAGGCATCTAAGCGTGAAGCCGCCCTTAAGATAAGATATCCCATCCGAAAGGAGTAAGACCCCTTGAAGACTACAAGGTTGATAGGCTCAAAGTGTAAGTACGGTGACGTATTAAGCTAGCGAGTACTAATAGGTCGAGGGCTTAACCTTTATTATGTTGATCCTGAAACTCAGAACGTTACTTGAAGCATTATTCAATTTTGAAGCTGTCATGCTTCAGAAATAGTCGGTGATGATTGAGATGAGGTCCCACCTGTTCCCATGCCGAACACAGAAGTTAAGCTCATCTTCGCCAACGATACTTGGCTGGCAACGGCCCGGTAAAATAGGTCTCGCCGACTTATATGCACCATTAGCTCAGATGGTAGAGCAACTGACTCTTAATCAGTGGGTCCTGGGTTCGAGTCCCCGATGGTGCACCATTTGGCCCGTTGGTCAAGCGGTTAAGACTCCGGCCTCTCACGCCGGCAACGCGAGTTCGATTCTCGCACGGGTCACCACTTGGTGCTTTTTGCCTTGACCTTTCGGGCATTAAGCTTAAAATTTAGGAGGTCAAGCAAATGCTCTTTGCTTGATTCTTTTTGTATTAGTGGGCCATTAGCTCAGTTGGTTAGAGCAACCGGCTCATAACCGGTCGGTCCTGGGTTCGAGTCCCCGATGGCCCACCACTAATTATAGGGGTATAGCTCAGCTGGTAGAGCAGCGGTCTCCAAAACCGCGTGCCGAGGGTTCGATCCCTTCTGCCCCTGCCACATTGTTTGCATGAAATAGATGTCATGCACGAAAAGCGCGTAAATACGCGCTTTTTTCATGTTCTGACGCTGAAAAAATTAAGGTGAAAACCGTAGATGAATTTTCATGATTTTTAAGTACCGGAAGGGATTGAACCCTAGACAATTGAATATTATCAAACATTCCGGCAAGTTTGGAGCAGATTTCGCTCCCCACTTGCCGACTTTTTATAAAAAAAGTTTCACAAAGTTATAAAGGCTGTTTTGTCTAATATCACGAATTAATGTGATGTTAAACGAAACAGTCTTTTTTGGTTAGCACTAAAGAACAGGGGGTGATTCCAATGTGGTAATATACCATTTATAAAAGCAAATTTTTTTCAGAAGGAGGCTATATGATATACAACCAAAATAAAGTAGAAATGCTAAGACAGAGATACCCTGAAGGTACAAGGATATGCGTTGACTCGATGGACGACTACTGTCCCATTGAAAGCGGAACCTGCGGTACGGTTGAGTTTGTGGATGACGCGGGTACTCTTCATTGCAAATTCGATAACGGCAGAACGCTTGGAGTTATTCCCGATGTGGATGATTTCCATGTAGTCAAACAGGAACAGCAGCAGATAAATGAGCAAACGGTAGAATCCACCGAAAGCGAACAGGTCACTGAAACGGAGAATAATGAAGAATCCGAAGAAATGAATATGTCAATGTAACGGTTAAGTAAAAAAAGCTTAGCCGTTTTTTTATTGCAAAAAAGGAGATGGTGCAGCTTGATAAAGTATTTCGATATCTTCGCAGGAATCGGCGGATTCAGAAGCGGTCTTGAAAAAGCAGGCGGATTTGAATGCGTCGGATACTGCGAGATTGATAAGTATGCAAGGCTTGCATACGAAACTTTGTATGATACGGAAAGCGAGGTGATGTATGATGACGCAAGAACGATTGACCCAAACGAACTGCCCGATTTCGACCTTATATGCGGAGGATTCCCTTGCCAAAGCTTTTCAATCGCTGGAAAAAGGCGAGGATTTGAAGATGTCCGAGGAACTCTCTTCTTTGAAATTGCCCGAATTGCCGCCGTTAAGAAACCTAAGTTTCTGCTCCTTGAAAACGTTCCCGGCTTGCTATCGCATGACCAAGGCAGGACGTTTGCTTCCATCCTCAGTACGCTGGATGAACTGGGGTACGATGTCGCATGGCAGGTGCTTAACAGCGCAAATTTTGGAGTCGCTCAATCCCGAAAGAGAGTGTATATTGTCGGATTTTATCGAGAAAAGTGCTCCGGAAAAATATTGTCTTTCACAGACGCAAATCCAAAAACTCTTGTCCAAAGAATTCCCGGAAAGGAAGGAAACCGAGTCTACTCGGTCGAAGGACTGAGCATAACGCTGACAAGCCAGGCAGGAGGCTTCGGCGGAAAGACAGGACTGTATGAGATAATGGGACTGCCCATTAAAGTCAAAACAAAAACAGGCTATCAGACCGCCTTGCCCGGCGACAGTATCGACCTTGCATATCCCAATCTCAATTCAAGGCGGGGGAGAGTAGGAAAGGAGATAGCACATACGCTCACAACAAGCTGTAATCAGGGGTATTACGCATTGGGAATAGATATGAATCCCGACCCGAAGGTCACAGAGCTTGCAAGGTGCATAACAGCAAGGCAGGACAGCGGCATAGGTCATCATAAGGGCGAAAAGTCCGGAGTGATTCTCGTAACCGAACCCATAGCTGTGCTTACCCCTGCAAAGGAAGAAGTAAGACAGCAGGGACGAAGATTCAAGCTTCCAAACGAGCCTATGTTTACGATAACGGTAACGGACAGGCACGGCGTTGTGTACTGCGGATATATCCGAAAGCTTATGCCGTTGGAGTGCTGGAGACTGCAGGGATTTACCGATGCGCAGTTTAACAAGGTCAGGAATGTGGGAATGTCAGATGCCCAGCTTTACAAACAGGCAGGCAACGCAGTAACCACAAATGTTGTGGAGGCGGTTGCAAGAATAATTTTAGAAACGGAAAAAGGAGAAAACGCATGAGTAATGTGATAAAGATTTTTGAGAATGAGGAGTTTGGCAGAGTAAGAACAATCATCAAGGACGGCGAGCCTTGGTTTGTGGGAAAGGATGTTGCCGAGATTCTGGAGTACAGAAATACGAAAAAGGCATTATCCGATCACGTTGACGAGGAAGATAAGTATCAAGGCGATGGGGTAACAATTCGTGACCTCATGGGCAGAATGCAGCATCCAACAATAATCAACGAAAGCGGACTATACAGTCTCATACTCTCAAGTAAGATGCCCAGAGCCAAAGAGTTTAAGAGTTGGGTAACATCTGAGATCCTCCCGACAATCCGCAGAACAGGCGGCTATGTCGCAAACGAGGATATGTTTGTCGACAATTATCTGCCCTTCCTCGATGAATCGTACCGTAATCTTTTCCGTCTGCAGATGATTGCAATAAATCAGCTGAATGAACGTATCCGTCATGAAAAACCGCTGGTTGAGTTTGCAAATCAGGTGTCTAATACCAACAATCTCATCGACATGAACGTAATGGCAAAGCTTGCAAAAGCGGAAAATATCCCTGTGGGCAGAAACAGACTGTTTGACAGGCTTAAAAGAATGGGCGTGCTTATGTCGAACAACCTGCCCTATCAGCAGTATATCGACCGTGGATATTTTGCGGTCAAAGAGTCGGTGTTCGAGGTGGACGGTCTGAAAAAGACCTATCAGCAGACGCTTGTAACGGGAAAAGGTCAGGTGTTCATAATCGGACTGCTGAAAAAGTATTACGGAAAGGAGATTTTGCAGTAATGAATATTCAAGGTGTAACTTTGGACGAGCTTAGAAAAATGAAGAACATCGAAGGTCTTATCCTGCAGGGCTGCGGAGGTAAATTGCATGACTGGGTGGACGGCATAAACGATATGCTGACGGAAAGCGGAATATTGCAGAATGGGAGCAGATTTGAAAAGGTGTATACCTTTGAAAATGAAGAACTTACCTGCCTGCTGTTTCCTTTTAAAGATGTTCAGCTGGACATCGGTAAGCTTGCAATATGGCGAATTCAGACCAGAGCGGATTTCGGAAGCACATGGCTGTCGGACTATGTGGAAAACAAGCTGGGCGGGTTTTTAACAGAACCGCAGAAGCCGAAATGTCCGCTGATAGGTCAGGACGGCAATATCTTTAATCTTATGGGCATAGCCTCAAAAACCTTGAAAAGAAACGGCATGGTTGATGAAGCAAAGGAAATGTGCAAGCGTATCACATCTTCCGAAAGCTATGTTGAAGCGCTGAGCATTATTGACGAATATGTGGAGATCACTTCGGTCGATGATGAACAGACCGAAGATGAAGATTTTGAAATGGAGATGATGTAAATGACGTATTTATTCATGGGAATGCTTATCGGTGGAATTATCGGAACAACTGTAGGCGGTCTTGCCGTGGCTTTGAAGTCTGCGGAAAAGGAAGTTAAACGTCTTGATAAGGAGGTCAAAAATGCACACTAACAAAAACAAAGCCAAAGTTGACTTCAAGTTCTGTATGGGTAATATCCCTGCAATGCTGAGAGCAACAAAGCCGGTGCTTTCGGAAAAACAGTACAAGAAGCTGTGCAATGAAGTCAACAAAACAGACGGCTACCTCGAACAGAAACGCATCATATTCAGCTGCGTTGACCCAATAATCAAGGGCTGAATCAAAACAAAGAAATTCAGCGGGCGGGCAGTATAGCTTGAATCAAATTTGAGCGTAAATTGCGCCGTCCGCGCTAGGACAAGGTCGTTTTGCCAATGACAGAAAATTTCTGTTTTTAGCAAAGCGACTTTCTTTCTGTCATTGGTATAAATGCCGGAAAGGAATTTAATGAACAGTTTTATGTCATGGGTAGGGGGAAAGAAAAATCTGCGTGACGCTGTGCTTGCGAGGTTTCCGCCCTACTATGAGCGATATATCGAGGTGTTCGGCGGAGCAGGCTGGGTTCTGTTCCATAAGCCGCCGGGTATGGATTTCGAGGTCTGGAACGACTTTAACGGAAATCTGTCTAATCTGTATCGCTGCGTAAGAGATAAGCCGAATAAGCTGAAATACAAGCTGAGGTATGTCCTCAATTCAAGGGAAGATTTCGACCGTATCGCTTCACTTCATAAGCGAGGCATCTTTACTAAGCTCTGTGATGTGGACAGAGCGGCTAAGTTTTATCAGCTTATACGTTACAGCTATGCATCGGGTCTTGACAGCTTTGCAAGTCAGCCGCACTCTATCTGGAGCGATTTCCCTATGATAGACTTGGCGGCAAGAAGACTGCAAAAGGTCATAATCGAAAACAAGGATTTTGAAAAGTTGATTAAGCAGTACGATAGACCCGTCAGCTTTTTCTACTGCGATCCGCCCTACTTTGCAACCGAAAGCTACTATAAGGACGTGGGATTTACGGCAAAGGATCATATCAGATTAAGAGACTGTCTGCTGGATATCAAGGGAAAGTTCTTGGTTTCGTACAATGACTGCCCCGAAATACGGGAGTTATGGGACAAGCCGGGTATCCACATCGAGGAGATAAGCAGACTGAATAATCTGGCGCAGCGCTATGACGGTGGCTGTCAGTATGCTGAACTCCTCATATCAAATTACGACACAAGCGAAAGAGCGAGGTCTGTTCGTCAGCTTTCGCTGTTTGACAATGAAACAATATTGGAGGTATAGATTTATGAAAAAGTTAATTCTTGCACAGGTGCTTACAACAAACGGAACTGCCGAATGTTCGGGGCTTTATGATGAAAACGGCGATCCCGTAACTGTCGAGGTCGAGAAGGACGACAGCGGAGTTTCGCTTACAATATGGCAAAACTCAGAAGAAAGAGAATGCCGTGACTGCGGTATCTCGGAGGAGGAAATACAGCGTACCTGCGCTATGCACGAAGACTGTGACGAGTGTCCTCTCAATGATTATTGCGGAGATGATTCGGAGGTGTGCTCATGAGAATACTGATTTTCGAACCGATGAAAGAGCCGTATGTAAAGGATATTGAGGATGATATCCATGCCATGCAGGAAGTTGTGGGCGGTAGCATCGAGCCTATATATTTCGAACCCAAAAACAACGCTCTTTGCTGGTGCAATGATGAATTTCTGCTGAACGGTTCTGCGCCTAACAGAATAGTGGGCGAAACGCTTGTCCACGGTACATTCTACATTTCAGGCAACTACCGGAACGAATATGGTGAGTGGGACAGCTGTTCCCTTACCGACGAGCAGATTGAAAAGTACAAGGAGCAGTTTGATCATGTGATAGTAAATCTGCCGGGCATAGGGCTTATCGCAGTGAGGGAAACCAAGCCGGAAATAATCGAACCGGACGAAGAATTTGAAGAAGAACATGAAATCGAACAGACCATGTAAAGGAGAATGAAACTATGAAAATACACGCATCTATCAACAGAATGGTAAACAAAGAGGATTCGGCAATCAAGGCATATGCCAGCGTAACAATGGACGGTATGTTCGCCGTTCACGGACTGAGGGTCATCGAGACCGAAAAAGGCAGATTTGTCAATATGCCCTCCACCTCATACACCGATAAGGACGGCAACAAGCAGTACAGCGACACCTTCCATGCCATAACCAAGTCGGCGAGAACTGCTGTAAATCAGGCTGTACTCAATGCTTACGATCTCAAGCTTCAGCAGGTTCAGCAGACGGATATCGAGGTGGATAACACCCCTGATGAGGAAATGTCCGAGCCTGAAGATGAACCTGAGCCGGAGCTAAGTATGTAGATTGCTAAAGCTTTTGCTGTGTAAACTGTCACAAAGGTAGAACTTTTGAAAAAAGTATAGATTTGTGGGCGGATATATGATATATTGCTTATTGAGCAAACAACACTCAGAACTCACAGAAAGGAATGATAAAGAATGAAAAGAGCAATGATCATATCAATACTTTATGCGGTAATGCTGACCGCCTGCGGAAATGTATCGGAGTCCGCAGAAAGTGTGGAAACCTCGGCGGTGAGCCAAACTGCGGCCACGGTCACTGGCTCCGCAGTAACATCTGCAAAGGAAGAAAAGGATACAAGTGAAACCGCAACTACTACGAAAAAAAGTTCGCAGACGGTATCCGAAACTTCCAAAGCTAAAACTACCACGAAAAGTGCGATCAGCAGTTCTACAGTAAACACGAAAGCACCGCAGGAGCAAAACGAACTGCAGAGTTATCCTCAGACGGAGCAGCCGCAGGAAAACACACAGGTCAATACTACTCAAAAGCCTGCGGTAACGACTACACAGCAAAAGCAGACTACCGCAAAGCAAACCACAACAGCTCCGCCAAAGCCTGCGGCCACTACGCAGAAACCGCAAACCACGCCCCAACCGACAACAACCACCCAAAAGCCAAGCACAACAAAACCACAAAATACCGTGCAGTGGTCTGATACCATGAAAGCATGGAGAAAGCTGTGCGAAGGTAAAAGTATAAACGGTGCGGAATGGGAGCTTGTAAGGGAGGATATTGTAAGTTACGGTATGCAGAAATTCAACGGAAAAACCACAGTCGAGCTTAACTGCGGAATCGATCTTTACACAAGGACATTCCAAAGTCCGCTGAATTTAACTGAAAACATTTCTCTTAAAGGTTTGTCTCACGCCCACCTTGATGCATATGCTGACGCAGACAGCAGGTGGCTGATAGATTATGCCGGAAACGAAGAAGAAGTCTACAGAATAGTGGAGCAAAGCAGAGCCGACTGTCTGACTGTGATTGACATCGGGCTCGAAAGCTGGTATGAATTCTGTGAAGTAAACGACTGCCTTAAATATGCAAGCAGTCTTGCGTTTAACGTAGGAATTGACGGTACGGCAATATGGTTTCTCACGGAGGATTAACAACAACTGAATAAGCAAAGGAAGAGTCGAAAATTCGGCTCTTTTTTCTTTGCAAAAACAAAGGAGTAAATGCAAAAATGAAGATCAAAAAATTAATAAAGCGCTGTACGGCGGCGATGCTTGCGGCGGCAATAGGTGTTACAACGCTGGCGGCAAATGTGTCTGCAGCCACATCGGGAATATCAATAGGCTACATCTGGAACAGCAGCGTTAACCCTACGATCAATGTCAGAAAGAACGGCGTGACCGGAGGGGTAAGCGGACAATATATCAAAGCCGGAGAGCAGATATGCAGATTCAGCCCGTCCGGCACAAGCGATTGGGCGTTTTGTATCGAGCCTGCAAAGTCAATGCAGGGAGCAAGCTACAAGGATTGGTATACTCAGAACGGATTTACCGAGTATGATACCTTCGATTTAAGCGATAAGAATGCCGCAGAGTCAACCGCCTACTGGAAGAAAATCGGCGGAACCAACAGTAAAATGGCAATCTATTTAGGACTTGTGCAGTATTACGGTTACTCGTCTCACAAAACAGGCGACTATTATGCCGCAACTCAGCTGCTCATATGGGAAATGATTCTTGGACTTCGAGGTCATACTACGGAAACTTTCTCAAAGTGTTCCGACGTACTGTGGAATGATTTCACCTACCCAAGCGGCGGATGGTGTACAAAATCGGGAGTTGAAAAAGCGTATAACAGCATTGTTGCAAATGTAAAGTCACACTACACACTTCCGTCCACATTGAGTGCAGTTAAGGATAAGGCGAGGGACAATGCACATGTATTAAAGTACAATGTGGTTAATCTCAGATACGAAACGAAAGTAACTGTTCCCACTTCCTATGTTACCGCTTCAAGCCTTGCACATAATTTCAGCGGTCTGAAAGCAAAGCTTGAATCGCTGATAAAGTCAAAATTCAGCGGAACTTTCGGCAAGGATTACGGAATTGAAACCGGTACGAGCGGAACGAATACTGTTTGCACCATCTGGTCACTCGAAAGACAGTTCACTTCAATCGGCGACAGCAGTATCTATGTTACGGAAAGTGTGCCAATGCAGATGAAGGACAGCCTTAAGAAGCAGGAAACTCTGTTTGCGAATTCATATTATCAGACCTGCCTGCTTTCCACAAGGCTCGACCCCGTTGCAGGATATGTGGGACTTGCTTCATACAATGAGCCGAATCTGACCGTTGAAAAGACTTACACTGATTCAAGCAACAATCAGATAACTGCAACAGAACTGAATACTCTTCTTGGCAAAACGTCTTTTGTAGTTTCCTGCACGGTAAGCGGTACGAAATATTATGTCAAAGCCGATAAAAACAGCGCGGGAACGGGATATGTTTTCTCGAGATATGTGACCTCTATCAGCGAGGCTACAAAGTTCAAAACGCTTAAAAATACCGAAACAAAGGGTACTTTCTCCATAAACGACCTGCCGACCTCTACTTCAAAGGGCAGGACATATACCGTCACGGAGTACACGGTTCCCGATAGTGACAGATATGAAAAGCTTTCAAAATCAGTACTTCTTCCGTCTCCTACAAGTGACTTTACAACAAATGCAGGAACTAAGACAGTCAAGATGAACAACAGCGAAACAAGCTACAACGCTAAGTTCGGCACGGCAACGCTTGATAAGTTCGTTCAGAACGGTGACGGCAAAGCATTATCTTCGGATAACGAAAGCGACATCAAGACTCTTTCCGATATCTACAAGTCCACCAAGTTTATTGTAGGGTACTGGGGAGTTGATGAAAACGGTAAACCGGTCATGAAATATCTCACAGACGGGTACAAATCCGCATCAAAGGCTTTTGACGGTGACCTTAACGACCTTGACGGCTTTAAGGACAAGTCTTACTCCGCAGACGAAGGTATGTACTATATGCCCACCAAGCTGAACTCCGACCATGATCTTGTATTTGACACAAGCAGGACAACAACCGATATTTCAAAAGCATATGTGTTCAGCACAGGCTCGAACTACAGCGGTTCCGATACCTACGATCACTTCGGACAGCTATTTTTTAATCTTGTTCCGTTGAACAGCTCGGGCAATGCAAAAGAGCTGGTGTTTATTGAGGTGAACGGTGCAAAGGGTTACGGCTATGAGGAAAGATTTGATGCAGCAGATGCATATATGCTGAGTACGCTCAAGGATGTGTCATCAAGGAGAGACATCTGCGGACTGGTGAGAAACAACACCGGAAAATCATACACTCTGACCGATGAAAGCGGAAAGAATTATGTTATCGGCGCAGGAAGACTTTATCCCATTTCGGCGAATAAGTTGGAGAGCAACAGACTTCATTCTGATGCAGAAATTGTGAATCAGCTTGTAAATTACAGTCTTGTGCTTACAAAGAAAAGTGATTCGGGAGAACTGCTTTCGGGAGCAAAGTACGGCTTGTACAACTCAGCGAAGAAGCTTCTGAAAACGGCTGTTACTGACGATAACGGAAAAGCAAAGTTTGACTATGATCTTTTGCCAAACACCAACTACTATGTAAAGGAGATAAACGCACCCGACGGTTACGTTCTCGACAATGAATACTATCTTGTGAACCGCTCAAATACGGTGGTAAACGACCTTGATAACTTTCAGAATGCAAAGCTTTCCGATTACAATTATTCAGTAACGGACAAGCCTTTTACTTTAAAGCTGGAGCTTAACAAGTATGATGTTCTGAACAATATTTCTATCGAGGGGATAACTTTCGATATTTCGCTAAACGGAAAGGTTGTAAAGAGTGTCACTACCGACAGCAATGGTTACGCTTGCGTTGAAAATCTTGCTCTCGGCAAGCTTAACGGTGATACCTTTGAAAACGTGTATACCGTAACAGAGCGTGAAAACGACAAGTATATTATGCTTGACGAGAACGGAGAGTTGAGCCGCTCATTTACTGTAACGACCACACTGGCAGATGTTGAGGATAACACGAATCCTGTGATAACTTACACTGCGGATATTCCAAACACTTTGCAGCTTGTTGACCTTAAGGTTCACAAGGTTGACGAATTCGGAAATCCAATAAAGGGCGTTGCTTTTGACATTGTTACTACTCAGGATATTGCTTTTAACGGCAAAACCGTTCAGAAAAAGGGCGAGTCTGTGGGTACTGTTGTGACCGATGAACAGGGTTATGCCTCAAGCACCTACACAGAATACGAAACCGACGGAACGCAGGGATATACAAAGACAATATCCATCTACCCGAACTTTGAGTATGAACTTGTGGAAGTTTCCGCTCCTGAGCCATATGTTATTTCTGCGGAGAATACGAAGTTTACGGCTAAATCGGATAAAGCCGATACCCTTACTATCCCTCATGAAGTGACCGTAACAAACGATGTTCAGAGAGGAACTCTTGAAGTTTACAAAGCGGACAGCGAAACCAAGAAACCTCTTTCAGGAGTTGAATTTGAAGTGAGAGCGGCAGAGGATTTTGCAATAGGCGGCAAACAGCTTCACAAGAAGGGAGATGTAATATGCAAAATGACAACCGACAGCACAGGTCATGGGGATACAGGAAATGCCGAAATGTATGTGGGAGCAAAGTACATTCTTACCGAGACCAAGGCGGCAGAGGGTTACAAGATCAATAAGGATTCAAAGACCTTTGAATTTAAGTTCACAGGCAACAGAGTTTCGTACTCCAAGCTTAATATTGACGTAGGAAACGATTCGCAGAAAGGAAAGATCTCGGTTTACAAATCGGGCGAAGCTTTCACAGGTGTTACCGCTCTGGGAAGTGCCATATCCGTTGACGAGAATGGTGAGATCACGGAAAGCGGTCAGACCACTTACACGCCCGTGTTTACGGAAAATACTCTCAGCGGAGCGGTATTTCAGGTAACAGCCGCAGAGGATATTGTTACAGCTGACGGAACAACAAGAGTGAAAGCCGGTGATGTTGTAGCAGAGATCACTACCGATGAAAACGGCTATGGGGAAACTCCGTTGCTTTATCTGGGTAAATATGAGGTAAGGGAGATAAAAGCTCCTTTCGGTTATGTGCTTGATTCTCAGCCCAAGACGGCGGAGCTTACCTATGCGGGACAGGAAGTTTCAATCCGTGATATTGTTGAAACAGTTTTTATGAATGACTATCAGGGCGTAAGAATTAGTCTTTCAAAGATAATGGAAAAGGATGAAAAGTTCGGTATCGGAAATGCTGATGAATACAAAAATGTTCGTTTCGGACTGTTTGCCTCAGAGGAGATCACGGCTTCAAACGGCACGTCAATTCCTGCCGGCGGTCTTATATCCCAAATCAGCCTTGACGAAAATATGTCCGCTGTTATTGCAGAAAAAATTCCCTTCGGCAAGTACTATGTGCAGGAGATCGCAACAGACGAAAAATATGTCCTTAACGGCGAAAAGTACCTTGTGACCTTCGAGTATATGGGACAGGATATTCAGACCGTGGATATTGACTGCGGACAGTTTATAAACAACATCAAGCGAGGATCGGTACACGGAAACAAGGTAAATGAAAGCGGAGAGCCTCTTGAAAATGCGTTGTTCGGACTTTTCAGAACTGATTGCACAAAGTTTGTTGCAGGCAATGCACTTATGACCGCGGTTTCCAATGAAAACGGCTATTTTGAGTTTGTCAACATTCCTTATGGTGAGTATGTGGTTACAGAAATCGAAGCACCTTCGGGATATGTTTTCTCAGATAAAAAGTATTCTGTAAGCATTTCCGAGAACGGTGATGTGGTTGAAATCATTGCCGAGAACAAGCCTATTACGTTTGAGATATCGAAGCGTGATGTTTACGGAAATGAACTTAAGGGTGCAAAAATGCAGCTTATCAATGTAAACGGTGAAGTTGTCGATGAATGGACTTCCGATGGTACAAATCATGTTGTTACAGAGCTTCCTGCAGGAGCATACACGCTAAAAGAAACTGCGGCTCCAGATGGTTATGTTATTGCAACTGACATCGAGTTCAGCGTTGGTATTTACGGCAATGTAACGGTAGAAAACGTTGAGTCTACAGCAACTTCCGAGAACGGAAATCCGCTTATTGTTATGGTGGACGATACCACAAAGGTTGAAATCTCAAAACAGGACATTACAAACGGAAAAGAACTGCCCGGTGCAACTCTTCAGATAATTGACGAGAACGGAAATATCGTAGAGGAGTGGGTTTCAACAAACGAGCCTCACATGATTGAAGGCAAGCTGACCGCCGGAAAGGAATACACGCTGAAAGAAACAATGGCTCCCGAGGGCTATGAGATAGCAAATGAGATCAAGTTTACCGTAAATGCCGACGGAAGCGTGACTGAGGTCGTTATGTATGACGAGCATACGCCTGTTCCCGAAACGCCTGAAACTCCTCCGACAGAGATCCCTCATACAGGTGTTTCCGCAGATAACAGCGTGGCTGTTTATCTCTTATCAGCCGTACTGCTTGTGATCGTGGGGGTTATTATCAGAAAGAAGCATGAGGACTGAGAACAAATGAAAGTGATAAAAATTATTGCAGCCGTTTTAGCGGCTGCGCTCCTTTTTGGAGCTGTGATTTACTGTGTTAAGTTCGGTAATATTGAATGGCGTAATCTATTGATTTGAAAGGAATGATGTGAAATGAGAGCAACCAAAACAACGAAAAAAGTATGTGCAGCATTGTCAAGCGCTTTGTGCTTTTCGACACTGCTGACGACCACGGCATACGCTTCGGGCGATGTGGCAGGAGCGGTAACAAGCACATGGACAGCTGCAAAATCTCAGATAAAGTCTGTGGTGGACAATGTGGTGTTCCCAGTGATAGACGTAATTTTGGCAATTTTGCTGTTTGTCAAAATCGCAACCTGTTATATGGATTACCGCAAGCACGGGCAGTTTGAATGGACACCGGTAGCAATACTTTTCGGCTGTCTGATTTTTGCACTTACTTGTCCGCTGTATATCTGGACAGTAGTAAGTATTTAAGCGGAGGTGACATAGATGAAAGCAAAGATTATTGCAGTGATTTCAGCTATATTGGCATTAACAATGACTGCCTGCGGAACAATTTCTCCGCCTGCACAGACGCAGACGGAAACTACAACTATTACTACCGCAACAGCCGAGTCCATACCCGACTCGGCTGCCTCTTCGGAGGTTGAAAGCAATGTGGATGAAGAACAGGTGAAGTCCGATACCTTTATTGCCGAGTTTTTCGACTCAAATATCAGCTTTGCTGACGTTTCGGGAATAGTGACCGATGCGATGAAAAGCTGTTCATTAAAGAATGAGACAGACAGTTCCAATGGCATACAAAAAATCATTCTTACAGGCAAAAACGGCGGCGGTACTATCGAGGTCCTCTGCATAGATCTGTCGCAGGCACAGCTTGATTACGACATGGAATATATCCTTGAAAACTTCGGAGATTACTATTACGGTCAGATCACGGCACAGATGAACGGTATTACTGAGGACGATTTTGTGTCCGATTATCGCATGGTTAATTCCGTTGTTTCAAAGGGGAAATTTCAGCATTACGGCTCGATACAGAAAACCGACGGCATGGCTTCTCAGTTCGGATACACGGAAACCTATGCCGTGCTGAATGAAAACAAGCTAACCGTGGTTTCGGGTGCATTTCTCAGCTCTGATATGATGGAAAGGCAGAGTTTTTCGCAGCTGATGGCTAAGTTTGCAGAGAGTGTGAAGTTTTAAAGTGATGTTTGATCGAGTTATTTATGTATATTTTCTGTAAATCTGCATTTGGGATAATTACTGCACCCATAGAATTCACCATATTTTCCATGACGTAAGACAAGAGGATGTCCGCAGCGAGGACATATTCCATTGCGAAGAGAAGATCTTCTTTGATAAACGTTATTGTGAATTTGATCAATATGCTCTTTGCGAGTTTCTTTTGAGTCTACATTTGAATTTGAAATCAGTTCTGCTATCTGTATAATTTCTGACTGTGAAAAAACAACACCCTTATATGATTGGATGCATTTTTTAAGCATACAGAAATTAATCACGTTTTTATTTGTATTGACTTTTATGGATACTTCATCAGAAAACGCAATAATGGATATAAATAGATTGGGGTCATGAATGTTAATGAGGTTCATGATCGACTTTATATGAGCGTAATTCTGTTTCAACGGATTACGAAAGCTGTATTTATTGCCATACACGTTTTTTATCCAATTTTCAGCATACTCACCGCCGGTAATCCAACCTTTATAGTTTTTTGTTTCAATTACGAATATTCCGTACACTGAAATTACTATATGGTCGATTTGTGTTAATCCATAATCCGAATTCAGCATGATGTTATTGAGAACAATATACTGATCAGATGGCAGACCGTTTAGTTTTGTAGAAACGTTTTTTTCACCCATATAGCCTTTGATTTTAGGCTTGAATGCTATAAGCAGGACAAAAATAATAATGAGAAGAATTCCAAATATCACAGTTATCACCTATAAATAAGTATATCATAATTTCGTGAGAAAATCAATGTTAAGGGGGGGAAATCAATGCCCTACATCCCATTCACAAACGAACAAAAGATCCTTGCCAACAGCGTAGACCTTGAGCAGTTTCTCAGAATGAGAGGAGAAAAGCTTGAACGTGCGGGCAGAGAGCATAAGCTCATATACTATGACGGTTCGGGAAAGCATGACAGCATAACTATCCACGGCTCGACTTGGTTTGACCACAAGAATCAGGTCGGCGGTGGTGCGATAAAGTTTATGCAGGAATTTTACGATATGGACTTTCAGACGGCGGTGCAGGAACTGTTAGGACATATAGTGACTCCGCTGTCCCACAGTCCGCCGAAAGTATCGGCAAAAGCAAAAGAAGAAAAGAAAGAATTCAGACTGCCCGAAGCAAACACAAATATGCACAGAGTGTACGCCTACCTCATAAAACAGCGGTTTATAGCACCCGAGGTCATAACACATTTTGTAAAACAGCACACTCTGTTTGAGGATAAAGAACATCACAATGCTGTGTTCGTAGGAGTTGACGAAAACGGCGTACCACGTCAGGCACACAAAAGATCAACAAGCACTTTTGGAAACTCATTCCGTCAAACAATAGAGGGTTCAGACACAAGATACAGCTTTGCCCACTTTGGCGAGTCGGGAAAGCTGTTCGTGTTTGAAGCTCCTATAGATATGCTGAGTTTTCTAACACTGTACCCAAAAGACTGGCAGAAACACAGTTACATCGCAATGAACGGAGTGTATGAAAACGCTGTTTTAACGGCTTTAAAGAATCATGCCAATCTATCTGAAATTGTGCTTTGCGTGGATAATGATGAGGGCGGAATTGAATCTGTTGATCGCTTAAAAGATATTCTTGCAGAGAACGGATATACCGATGTAAAGAGACTTGCTCCTAAGTACAAGGACTGGAACGAGGTGCTGAAAGCAAAGAACGGAGTCGCAGCTTTGCCTGCTGTTCTTCACAAGCGGAAGGAAGAATATCTTCATCAGATTGATAGCTTAAAACATTTAAGATGCCGTCCCGATAAGCTGTCCTCGCAGATTTATGCAACATTTAAAAACGGACAATACAAATATCTCGCCGAGTATGCGCTTGTAGGCTCGGCTTTTTTCATGTCCAAAACCGAGCAAATAAACAGCGAGTGTAAGGCATTTGTACGGCTCCAAAACAAGCTCAAGGGTAGTTACAAGCCCTACACAGATAAGGGCAGAAAGGCGCAGAAACAAAGGAACTTGCAGGACTGTGTGCAGAAAGTTTTAAGTGACCTGAAACAGACAGCCCGAACCCGTGAGCAGTCGGTGAATACGGCAAAGCTTTTGTATAGCCTTGCAGACAGTGCCTTGCGGTTAAATGTTGAAAATACATTATCCGAACTTGCACAAGAGCAAAGCCAATCAGAAGACATTGTTTCAGAGCCGGAACCCTGTATGGAATTTGGATAATGCGATAGCCTCTGCGTCACAGTGCAATACCTTGAAGATAACAAACTAACTATCTTATTTAAATACAAAGGTAAGAATATTTTATGAGGATTGGAAGTGAGAAATTGAATGATAAACAAAAGCTCATAATAGCCGTCCTTGTTATTCTTTTCATTGCCTTTATGGTCATAGTTGAACTTTTGGACAACAAGTCACTTAACGGAATAAAGGCAAAGAAGGTCGGCAACGGACAGCACGGAACTGCCAGATGGGCGACAAAGGCTGAGATAAAGCGTACTTTTATCCCTTTGCCGTTTGAGCCGGAGATGTGGCGGCAGGGCAAGAATCTTCCGAATGTGCAAGGAACGGTTGTAGGCTGTCGGACGCACGGAAAAAAGACTGTGGCTCTTGTTGATGACGGAGATGTTCACACTCTGATGATTGGTGCAGCAGGTGTCGGAAAAACAGCGTACTTTCTTTACCCCAATATCGAACTTGCCTGCGCAAGCGGAATGTCGTTTATCAGTACGGACACAAAGGGCGATGTTGCCCGAAACTACGGTACTATCGCAAGCAAATATTACGGCTACAATGTTTCTGTGCTTGATCTGCGTAACCCGACAAGGAGTGATGAAAACAACATTCTGCATCTTGTGAATAAATACATGGATATGTACCTTGAAGACAAGTCCAATCTTTCGGCAAAGGCAAAGGCGGAAAAGTATGCAAAGATAACGGCAAAGACGATAATCAATATCGGCGGAGGTGACGGAAACTACGGTCAGAACGCTTTTTTCTACGACGCAGCGGAAGGACTTCTGTCTTCTGTTATTCTGCTTTTAGCTGAGTTCGGCGACAAAAACGAAAGACATATCGTATCGGTGTTCAAGCTGATTCAGGACTTGCTTGCTAAGTATCAGCCCGACCCCAAAGCCAAGCCGAAAATGTATTTTACAAAGCTTATGGACAAGCTGCCAAGCGAACACAAAGCAAAATGGCTTGCGGGTGCTGCTCTTAATTCATCAGATCAGTCCATGCTTTCGGTAATGAGTACTGCGTTGTCAAGGCTCAACAGCTTTTTGGATTCTGAGCTTGAACAAATGCTGTGTTTCGGTACGGCGGTTGACGCAGAGAAATTCTGCAATGAAAGGTCGGCAATTTTTATTGTTCTGCCCGAAGAAGACACATCAAAGTACTTTATGGTCAGCCTGCTTATTCAGCAGCTTTACAGAGAAATACTCGTTATCGCTGATGAAAACGGCGGTAAGCTTAAAAACAGAGTTATGTTTTACTGCGATGAGTTTGGCACGTTCCCTAAAATAGAGGGAGCTGAATCAATGTTCTCGGCAGGGCGTTCAAGGAAAATATCCATAGTTGCGATAATCCAGTCCTTTGCACAGCTTGAACAGAACTACGGCAAACAGGGTATGGAGATAATTACCGACAACACCCAGCTGACTGTGTTCGGAGGCTTTGCACCGAACAGTCAAAGTGCGGAAGTTCTTTCAAAAGCATTGGGAGAACAAACGGTATTAAGCGGTTCTGTTTCACACGGTAGGGATAAAAGTCAATCGCTCCAGATGATAGGCAGACCGCTTATGACCGTTGACGAATTGAAGTCCATGCCCAAAGGACAGTTTATCGTTATGAAAACAGGCACGCACCCGATGATAAGCAAGCTGAAACTGTTTTTCAAATGGGGCATAAAGTTTGAGGACGAATACCGTCTGCCGGATAAAACCGCAAGGAACGTTTCATACAAGGAGCGTGACGAGCTTATCCGTGATATTGAAATTAAATATCCGCAGAAGAAAAAAGATATGCCGCCTGTGGAATTTGGAGTGACGGAATACGAGCAAGAGCCGCCAAAGAAAAAGACCAATGTAAAGACTTAAAAGCAAGGAGTGATGTTTATTGATATTACCGAGAAGAATTTACGATTTAGGACTAAGCCACAAGGCAGTGTCCGTGTATTGCTATCTGGCAAACCGTGCGGATAAGAACGGGGAATGTTTTCCGTCCGTTCGCAGGATCGCCGAAGATCTGAGTGTTGATAAAAGTACTGTGTTTCGTGCGTTCAACGAGCTTGAAGGAAACGGATTGCTAGAGCGTTTTCCCCGTTATCACCCACAAGGCGGACGGCGAAGTTCGCTGTATCGCATAAAGGGCGAGATAACAAAAACAAACCACTCCGAGAAACGAGGTGATATGCTTGTTTGATTGGATCTCTGACGCTATTGACTGGATAGGCGACGGTATTTCGAGCCTGTGGGACAACACTGTCGGAGCGGCGGTCGATACTGTTACCGACGCAATTTGGGACGTTATGTTTGAATGGATTTTCAACCTCATTTACGGAGCGGTCGCCGATCTGTTTGAGTTTATCAACTTCACCACAAGCGACATCTTTACGCTTTCTTGGGTGCAGGCGTTTATCAGTCTGTTTCACGCACTTGGCTGGATGCTGTTTGTATGCGGACTTGTAGTTTCGGTTTTCGATACGGCAGTTGCATACGAATCCGGTCAGGCGAACATCAAAAACACCTGCATAAATGTTTTGAAAGGCTTTATGGCGGCAAGTCTTGTAACGGTAGTTCCCCAAAGGCTGTATACATTTTGCGTTGCATTGCAGGGAACATTCGCTCAGGAACTGCTTGGCGGGTTCATAACCGGAACGAATGCTTCTGTTGCAGATTCGGGGCTTGCGGTCATAATTGCCCTTGCTACGGACGTAAGCCTGTTCAGCCTGTTTTTCATCATACTTTTCGGCTACTGCACGGTGAAGGTTGTCTTTTCAAACATCAAGCGAGGCGGCATAATGCTGTGTCAAATAGCTGTGGGAAGTCTGTATATGTTCGGCGTTCCAAGAGGCTACACGGACGGATTTTTCAGCTGGTGCAAGCAGGTCATAGCCACTTGCCTTACTGCCTTTTTGCAGACCACTATACTGTATCTCGGACTGCTTACCTACACTCAGCACGCTCTGCTTGCGGTGGGGCTTTGTCTTTCGGCAACGGAAGTCCCGAGGATCGCTCAGATGTATGGGCTGGATACCAGTGTGAGGGTCAATATGATGAGCGTTAGTCACTCGGTTTCTATGGGGGCTAAGGCGGTCGGAATGCTGAAAGGAGCAAAATAAACGGGGTCTGATATATAATCGGGAGTAATAATTCTTTTGTGCGGTGTGTCGGATATATATTATCATGTTTACGGTTTTTGCCTTGATATTAACTGCCTCTCATGGTATAATGAAGGTACAAATTTATTCAATTGGAGGTATAGAAATGACTGTAGACACAAAAGAACTGGTAACCACCATAGCATTTATGATCGGCGTCAGGCGAACTGCTCTGGAACAATGTTTCGGAGAAGAATGCAGTGATACTATTCAAATGCTGAACGAAAACCAACCGGCATGTATTATTCGATATCTGTGTAAACTCAGAACAACATTGATGTACAGATTTAAGAAAACTGACGATGAAATGCGGTTCAACTTAAAAAATCTCGACCGGTTGGAATGGTATGATCTCGAAAATATTAAGCAGCTTGAGAAATGGGGGATTCAGATTATTCAGCCCAATTATCGTGCCGATAAATATATGGCTGATTTCAACAAACTCATAAGCGTGCATATTGATTCCTGTGCAGGTCTGTTCAATGAATGGATCAACTGGTATTACATCAGAGAATTGTTCTGCATTCCGAAATACAATAAACCCGGGGTGATGAAACAGGAATTTGAGAAGTTCATGGAATTTAACGAGTATTATCCGTTTCAAATGTATATTTATTGGGAACCAAAGGATCTCGGCAGTATTCTGTATAACGACGGCAAATTCCTGTCAATTCTGTACGAGATGCATAATGACTATTTCAGTGACTTTACAAAATACAAGGACGCTCATAGTGAAACTAAAAACAGCATATATGACTTTGTAAATGCAAGCAACAGAACAGTAATTGCCGTGGATTGTGAAAACTCTGATGTATACAAACTGTACAGTGTGCTTAAAAATCTTAACAGTGATGAATTGTCAAAAATAGAGAAAATAGTGCTTTATGACGATTATCACACCTCGCTCGGATGGGACTGGATTGAGAAGTTTACCAGGATTTCAGTAGAGCACATTGAGGTTGAAAGAGTTACTGACAGAAAATCTTTAGTGGATATAAAGATGACAGCCGGTATCTGCAAAAACTATTACGAAGATAACGTAGACTCATTTATTCTTGTATCAAGTGATTCGGATTACTGGGGGTTGATCTCATCGCTTCCAAAAGCCAATTTTCTTGTCATGTATGAATACAGCAAATGCGGAACAGCAATAAAGAATGCTTTGGACATGCATGATATATATTATTATTCTATTGACGATTTTTGCTCGGGAAACATCGAAGACCTCAAACGGGCAGTATTGTTTGATATTCTTGAAAAGTATCTTCCTGACATAGTATATCTTAACGGCTATGAGCTGGCAAGTAAAATATTTGATGAGGCAAGAATACAGGCAACGCAAAAGGAAATTGAAAACTTCTACAACAGATATATTAAGACGCTAAGGCTGAAATGTGATGCAAAGGGAGATTTCAGCATCGTAATTGACAAATAAGGAAATAGGATCAAATAAACAGTCGGGTATGAAGCTCGGCTGTTTTGTGTTTGGAGGGATAAAAATGAAAACCTACATCTACCCCGAAAACCTGAAGGCAAACGTAAAGCTGTGGTTGTGGAACGTCCGGGATTTTATCATAATCTGCATTGGAATAATTCTGTCTGTGATCGTTCTTGTTAACCTGTGGAACGTTATCCCCTGTGCAGTTATCGCCTGCTTTGCGTTTCTCTCCCTTCGGGTGGACGAAACCGCAATAATGGACTATCTTTTTAATGCTGTGAAGTTCTTTGTGACCTCACAGCAATTGTTTTTATGGAGGAAAATTTAAATGGCAAAAAGGAAAAATAACAGCGTTCAAGGTCTTATCGGTCTTGAACGCTTTACTAAATACGGCGTAAAAACCGATAAGGCAGAGCTTGCGTTTTTCAGCGTTGAGCCGACCAATATATCCGTACTTTCTGCGGCGAATATCGACGTGAAGATACACCACCTGATGATGCTGTTAAGCACTATACCGAACCTTGAAATACTTGCTCTTGATTCCTGCGAGTGTTTCGACAGCAACAAAACCTATGTCAAAAAGCGTTTGCAGACAGAGCAGAATGAGGCGGTCAGAAAACTCTTGCAGGCAGACTATGATTTTCTTGACGAGATACAGGTTGAAATGTCCTCGGCAAGACAGTTTGTGTTCGCTTTAAGATTTAAACGTGAGAAGGACGAGCAGATCTTTAACACCATAAACCGAGTGGATAAGGCAATAGCCGAGCATGGATTTTCGGCAAGAAGAATGAGCAAATCGGAGGTAAAGAGAATGCTTGCTCTGTATTTCGGAACGAGCATTTCGGGTGATGAGATTCCCGACATCGAGGGAGAAACCGAATTTGAATTGGAGGTGAAAACAAATGAGGAATAAAAAGCAGAAGAAAAAAGAACTGTCCGTCAATCAGATTGAGATAATGGACGCAAAGGATTTCTTTGACCGTACAGTGCCGGGCATAATCAAATTCTACACAGACCACTACATCTGCGGCAACTTCTACAAGTCCTGCTGGGCGGTGACGGAATATCCGCCAAGTACGGAAGAAACGGCAATACTTGCTCATCTCGCGGACAGAAACGGGGTAACTTTACGAATCTACAACCGCCTTGTTACAAGCATGGAGCAGCGGAAAATAGTTCAGCAGGCAATGCGTAAGAACCATATGATGACCACTACAAATGATGTAAACGAGTCTATTAAGGCTCAGAACAACATAGACGATGTGGTAGAACTGCTGTCTGAACTTCGCCGGAACAAAGAACCGCTCATGCATACGGCTGTGTTTCTCGAATTGAAAGCAAGCTCTGAGGATAAGCTGAAAGAACTGCAGGCTGACATTCAGATGGAGCTTACACGTTCTAAAATATCTGTTGACCGTTTGCTTTTACGTCAGAAAGAAGGCTTTCTGTCTGTTCTTCCGACGGGCAATAATACTTTTGCAAGTCAGTTTGAAAGAGTGCTGCCTGCAAGCTCTGTGGCGAATCTTTATCCCTTGAATTACAGCGGAAAGACCGATGAAAACGGTTTTTATCTTGGCAGGGATAAGTACGGCAGCAATGTGCTTGTTGACTTCGATAAGCGTACAGAAGACAAGACCAACTCTAATATCCTTATCCTCGGAAACAGCGGACAGGGAAAGTCGTACCTTATGAAACTGCTCCTCTGTAATCACCGTGAAGCTGGAAAAAGTGTTCTGGTTTTGGATCCCGAGCATGAGTATGAGGACTTATGTTTAAACTTAGGCGGAACGTATATGGATATGATGTCGGGTGAGTATATGATAAATCCTCTTGAACCGAAAGCGTGGAGCGACGGAGAAAAATCTACAGATGACATTCCCGAAACCTTCCGAAAGGTCACACGGCTCAGTCAGCACATCAGCTATCTCAAAGACTTCTTCAGAGCGTACAAGGACTTCACAGACGCAGAGATCGATACGATAGAAATTATGCTGATGAAGCTGTACGCAAGGTTCGGCATTGACGATCTCACAGACTTTGACACGCTGACAGATGAGGATTATCCGATGATGTCCGATCTATATGACCTTGTAGAAAAGGAGTTTTACGCTTTTGATAAGTCTAAAAAGCAGCTTTACACAGAAGAAATGTTGCAGAATATCTGCCTTGGACTGCACAGTATGTGTAAAGGAGCGGAAAGCAAATACTTCAATGGACACACCAATATCAAGGACGGTGAGTTTATCTGCTTCGGAGTAAAAGGGCTTATGGACACAAACAAAAGGCTGAAAGATACTCTGCTGTTCAACATTCTAAGCTACATGAGCAATCAGCTTTTAGGCAGAGGAAACACCGTCGCAGCCATAGACGAGCTGTATCTGTTCCTTACAAATATGACGGCGATAGAATATATCAGAAACGGCATGAAGCGTGTTCGTAAGAAAGAGTCCTCGTTTATTCTGGCAAGTCAGAATATCGAGGACTTTTTGCTGCCCGAGATAAAGGAGTTTACAAAGCCGCTGTTCTCCATTCCGTCGCATCATTTTCTGTTCAATCCGGGTAACATTTCGCCCATTGCGTTTATTGATACCCTACAGCTTGAAGAATCGGAATATAGCCTTATCAAGTATCCCGAACGTGGAACTTGTCTTTACAGGTGCGGAAACGAGAGGTATCTGCTGCAGGTCATTGCTCCGGCGTACAAGGCGGTGTTGTTTGGTTCGGCGGGGGGAAGATAAAACTGTTCGTAATAAGCGTAAAATTTGAGTTTGACTACAACAAAGAAGGGAGACTGATAAAATGCACAACAAAAAATACGGTATATGGAAAACAAGGTATGCCGAAAACAGCAGAAATATTTTTGAGGACTGGGTTCGTCGTGATGGTGAACCCATTTTGTTTTCTACGGAGAGAGGAGCGCTTGAATATATGCACGGCATAGAAATGAAAATGCAGAGTGCGTTTACGGAATTTGAAGTTCGTGAGGTGAGCTGATGTCAGCTACTGTTGCAGCGGCTCTTAAAAAGATAGCCGTATATATTCTTGGAGAGGATAAAAAGAGAGGCAAGCTGTTCATGCTTATCGCAAGCATCGCCGCAGGATTTCTCGGTCTGATGTGTCTGCCTGTGGCTGTGCTTTCAAGTTTGGGAAATGAAATAGAACCGCCGGATATAGACAGAAGTCTGTTTACGGAGTCGGCATTGTTTGAAAGTCTGGACAGCCAACAGCAGGCTGAGATAACAAATATTCAGAATCAAGGTCAGGCTATCGAGGACGCTATGACAAACGCAGGGGTAAGGGATCAGACCATAAAGGCGCAGCTGATATATATGTCATACTTCGACGAAGTGCAGAATTTCTATGCGGAATCATATGCACATCTGTTTGCTGTTGCTCCTAATGATAGTGATCTGATTAATGCGATAAACTCAACCTACGATCTTGAAATCGACTATGATGAATTCATAGGGACGTACACCTGGGTTATGAACAGCACCATCAACGAGTATATGTTTACCGACAGCACGACCAAAAACTGCGCTGACCTTGCAGCATGGTCGGAGAATGCTTACATCTCAGGCTGGGGGTACAAAAGCGGTGCTGTTGGTGAAAGAGACGAGTCAGACCGCATCCGATATGCAGACAACGCAGGACTTATGCTCGGATATCTTAACTACAGACCGTCCGAAAAAGCGTTCGGTTCGGATTACAATACACTTGTTTATACAGAGCAGGGCGGACTTGATACCATGCCGGAGGTCGCAGGGATAGGACTGTTTGACGGCAGGCAGCACGGAATTTATATGGGCAACGGCGAGGTGAGTTACAGTTCGGAGGCTGTTGGTTATGTAACGAAAGATATAGTTTCAAACGGCGGATGGACAAGTTGGTGTACCTATGAGGGGATAGATTATCCGCAGGAGGTGACTGCACGTTTGAATGAGGACAGCTCGTCGGAAAATTAATTTGATTGGAGTGTGATAGGTTGAAAAAATCAGTAACGGTAAATGTAAGTGAGGAAAGGCTGTCGGCGATTGAGATGTATCTGGAGCAGAAGAACACAACTCTTGCGGCGGAGCTGGATAAGTACATTGACCAGCTTTACCTCAAGACAGTTCCTCAGAACGTCCGAGATTTTATTGACATGATGTCGGCGAAAAAGCCTGCAAGGAAGCAGAAGATTACTGCTCCGAATGAATCGGGAAAGAAGTCCGAGCAGTAACTCGCCACAGTTCGCACCGTGTGCCCTCGTGTGGCGAGGTAAGGCGGTGGGTGGGGTAAGTTTACCACGATGGAAGTCGGGGCAATTGTGGGGCTTTTTTCGCAGAGTTGAAGAATGGTAGAAATCAGATGATTTCTGGTGGGTTTGAGAGGGATTTAATATATTGCTGGTTAAAGTTTGGTCGACTAAAGCCGACCAAACGGACACATCGTCGAGCAAAGCTCGCCGAATTTTCAGAGATTTGAAGACCATAAAGGACAGTCGCATAGAATGGAGGTTTTGAAAAATGCAGACGGATAAAATGAGAAATACAGAAGAAAAAGCAGGGTTTATGGGGATTTCGGAAGTCACCTCGGATGATAAAAAGCAGAGATTCGGTCTTAAGATATTTCCCGAAACGATGGAGATTGTTGATACGCTTTTCGAGCATGATAATTGTAAGTCACGTTCTGAATTTATTGAAAAGGCGGTGAGATTCTACTGCGGATATCTTCTGAACAAGGAGCATACCGCAACTGAGTTTCTCGCTCCTCAGCTTGCGACACTTACAGAGGGAATAGTAAAAGGCACGGAACAGAGGTTGTCCCGTGCCTTGTTTAAGGTTGCTGTTGAACTAGGGGCTATATCGCATATGCTTGCGGCGGTGCATGAAATTGATGATGATACTATGATAAAGCTGAGGGCTATGTGTACGGATGAGGTTAAGCGGATCAATGGTATTATTAATTTTGAGAAGGCGGTTAGGTATCAGAGATCGGAATAATGACTATCATTATAGTTTTATCACAGAATTCGCCAAACGTTTTTCGTTGCCGATTTCTGTGGTATAGTATCGTTGTTCAATTCCGTATATTAATTCTTTTAATTCTTCTTCTGAACCAATAGAAAACGTCCTCTTATTCTCATCAACTTCAAGATTGTTACAGTATTTAGAAATGTATTTAAAGATTTGTTTCTTTTCTTTTGTATTAAATTTTGAAAGAGTCTCTAATGCCATTGTAATACGCTTTCTATTTGCAGTTTTAACTTTTGAAGTTGAATATCCATTTGTCAGATTAATAAATGACGAATTGAGAAATTCGGTTGTTTCTTCATCAGTTGCTTCACGGTATAGTTCTTCTATACCTTTAAATATCTTTGTTAATTTTGATAGGCTTTGAAAATAAAGTGTATCATCTTGTTTCACATATATTGCATCTGCAATTATATTAATATTAATGATTTTGCTGTTTTCTTCGTAGATAAAATCATCACCAATATGTACAGATTTATGGGGCCTCAGGTTTGCTTTGCTGATATTTTGAAAATAGAAAATATCATCTTGTATTGAACAAAGATAATCAATAGAATCAACTTCAGATTTACTGAGCTTTTCATAGTTAACTGATGAAAAGTCTTCTTTTAGAAGCTCAATACAAAACGTGGTTTTTGAAAATGAAGTGATCATATACCATTCATTTTCTTCATGTAATGTCGATGACGAATATGCAATTGCATCATCTAAATTAGATGGAAATGAGTATACATCTTTTCCACTAATCATTTTTTTGTAAGTTGGTGTTCTTTTTCTGTCCTTTACTTTAACGATTAGGCATTTCATTTTGTTCCTCCAAATTCTATAAAAGCAGTATCACTAAGTCGCTTAAGATTTTCACTATGCAATTCTTTAGCGTTTCGATATGTTTGTCTAGAAATAATCATTATTTTTGTTCCCTTGTCGGTTGTTATGTAATAGTATTTGTATCCAATTAGTAGAAGCATTGGATTAAAAAACCGCGTTTGTGATGCGAAAGTAAATACAAATACGATTATGTATATCCAAGCTAACGTGTGACAATTATCAAGTCCAATGCCAATAAAAAAGTATCCAAGATAATTTGCAAGAAAATCATTATTTACTTCATCAATGTTTTCGCAATTGGATACATTGTCATTAGAACAACAGGTCTTTGTGATAACATACCAGATAGTGATTAATAAAAAAGGAGTTGATGATAGGCAAATAGCTGTGAGTAAACTTGATTGTTTTACAAAGTTCCATTCTTGATCAATTCCATATATGATTACTATCCATATTGTTGATATAAGCGTGAAAAATAACTTATGTAAAGATTTCATCATGGGATACAACTCCTTTTAAGATTGATGTTAACGTATGATAACTATAAATTATGGGAGGTTAGAATGAAAAAATTAAGTGTAATTGTTCCAGTTTTTAATGTTAGTTCTTTAATAGTACGGTGCATAGATTCTCTAATTAATCAAAGCTATTTAAACATGGAAATAATAATTGTTAATGATGGAAGTACTGATGATTCTTATGAATACATAAAGCAATATCTTCATTATCCTCAAATAAAATATATATACCAAAAAAATCAAGGTCTTGGACAAGCAAGAAATGTTGGTATGCAAAATTCAACGGGTGATTATATTTCCTTTGTTGATAGTGATGATTGGGTTGATCTTGATTTATATCAAATAATGATACAAGAAATGGAGAAAAGTAAAGCTGATATAGCTTTATGTGGAATAAAAAATGAATATAATAATTATATCAGTTAAAATGAACGATATAATTATCCAATAACTAATGTGATTACAGGTAGAAAAGCGCTATGCCTTTTGTCAAAGATCGATAATAATAATTATTTAATCAGTCCAGTAGTTTGGAATAAAATATATAATAAAGAATTACTTTCAAAATACAATCTGCACTTTCTAAAACGCTCTTATTGGGAAGATGATGTTTTTAGTTTTCAAACATTTATGGAAGCTAACTCTGTATGTGTAGTTTCCGATGTTTTTTATCATTATTATCAGAGAGATGGATCAATAACTAAGAACTTTTCAAAAAAGCATGTAGATGATTTAATTGACGCTTTTCGCATATTGTACAAATATGTTGACGATGATGATCATTCTATAATAAACATTAATAGCATACTTGACAACTATTTTGACAGAGCAACAACATCATTGATGAATATGCTATTTTTGAGCGAATCATCTAATAAATCTCAAAAAGAATTCATCATATATTTTTTTCAAAAATTCACGAAATACTTTTCACTTGAAAAAGCATTAATTTACCTTGATACAAATCGAATACAACGCCTTTTTATATGATATAATAGTCTTTTAATACTTCACCAAATTCTTTTTGGAAATTAGAAATATGCACATGTGAATCGCTGTCATCAAGTTTACTTATTGCTATAAATGCATGCTTTAATACAAATAGTTGTTTAGTGCTAAGTATGTCACTCTTATGAATATTAACCCATTCTTCAATCGTAGCAATTCCGCCATGGCTAATTTTTCCGATAGCTTCCATCATACTTTGCGCTGTAAAATAATTTTCTTCTTTTAGTAATTGTGTCTTTAAAACTGAAACAGCAGATGTAAGTTTCTTCTCACCTATTATGTCCGCCATATGTTCTCTTATATAACAATCTTTGTCACAAAGTCTTGATATTATTGCATTATCAACAAGGCTAGATGTTGAAGTCATTAAGAAACGTTCTAAATTATACCTATTTAAATCAATTGTTGCTGTTTTGGATCTCGAAAAATAATTAAGAATCCACGGCATAACTATTTCCATGTACATCTCGTGATTTGCAAGAAGCAACGCTAAACGAGATTTATATTCCAAAACAATTGATTCGTTTATATCAAAACCAGTAAAAAAATCATTAAGTAAACACCTAACTTGTTCTCTGATAAGGTCACTTTCAGTCGTAGACTGTATTTCATAGTAGTAAATGTCCATTAGCTTAGATGACAGTCTATAATTTTTTTCAAATAAGCTATGTTTGATATATTGTTGCAACTCCAACAACGCTGGATATAAATCTTCTATAGGTATTTTTTTACCATCAATAAGAAGATTTTGAGTTAAGCATTCCATCGAGTTATCACTTAATTTGCCTATAACAGATTCAACAAATTCGTTATTTCTTTCATCAATATAGTTAATAATCCCATGCTGGCTCAATGCATCATAAAATTCGTTTTTTGATTTGCTATTATTTAGGAAATTGCATATTTGAGAAGAAATGAGATTTAAGTTTTGAGGATCATATTCAACATATGTAAGATGTTTTATATCAAATGGAACCTCATATTTTTTTGCTTTATGAGAAAAACGTTTCTAGCTTCTTTTAATGTATGTGCAATTCCTAATTCATAAAATACGTTTGGGTTGCATTCAGTTAAATCTACAATTATGTATTGAGATTTCATAATTTGAACCAAAATCTTTGAAATTATGGGGGTTGAGCCTGTAATCTCATCTGCACGGTTACAGATAAAACCTTCGTCATTTAAATACTGTTTTATTTTACCATATATAATATCATACGATTTGTGAAAAGGCATTAAGAAAAAGCAATGATTCCTTTCAACAGGCAGTACATGTCTATTTAATTGCTTTGGATATACGATATAATCGTCCATTAGTAACACTCCCATAATTTATAGTTATCACTTATTAAACTTTTTCACCTTAAATATATCACCAAATCCGCAAAATGTCAATTAATCTGACAAAATTCGTGAATTTCCACAATTTGTCGAAATTTGTCGAAACAAAATAACTCTGATATAATATAATGTAGACTAAAGCGAGTTTGTTGTTAAGTATCAGTTTTCTTTTTGTGGAAATTGACGAAAACCGCTTTTGCCATATTGATTTAAAGGAGTTGTCTATCATGTTTGAATATAAACAGCACGTTGACGAGTTTCTGAGTTATTGCCGTTATCATAAAAAGCTCAGCGAGAAAACGATACGAGCGTATAATATCGATTTGTCTCAGTACGAAAATTTCTCGGATGAGCTTTCAAAGCAGGCTTTGTGGAATTACATAGAATACCTCAACAAAAAGTACAAGCCCAAAACCGCAAAGCGCAAGCTTGCGTCACTTAAAGCGTTTATTCATTTTTTGCTTTTGCAGGATCTGATTGACTACAATCCGTTTGATAAGCTAGAAACAACAATAAAAGAACCGATGCTGCTTCCCAAAACCATCCCATTGGACATAATTGCAAGGCTCATATCATTTTCATATCAGCAGATAGTATTTGCAAAAACGGATTATCAGATTCGCTGTGCTGTTCGTAATACGGCGATTTTTGAATTAATGTTTGCAACAGGAGCTAGAGTGGCGGAGATATGTACGCTGCATTCCGAGAATGTCGATTTGTCGGGCAATTCTGTCAGATTTTATGGTAAGGGTTCAAAAGAACGCATAATACCCATAGAAAATTTCGCAGTGCTTAGTATATTAAAAAAATATCGCTCGATGTTTGAAAAAGAAATTTCAGCTTCGGGATATTTTTTCGTAAACAAGCTGGGCGGAAGAATGACTGAACAGTCGGTTAGGAATATGATAAATACTTACTGTAAGCTATGCGGAGTAGAAATGCATATAACTCCGCACATGTTCCGGCACTCTTTTGCCACTCTTCTTTTGGAAGAAGATGTCGATATTCGCTACATACAGCGAATGTTGGGACATAGTTCAATAACAACAACTCAGATTTATACTCACGTTACATCTGCAAAGCAAAAGGAGATACTTAAAACAAAGCACCCAAGGAATAAGTTAAATATCGGTTAGGAGGAGATACGTTATAGCTTTATCTCAAATTATAGTCACAAGCCGCTACATGAAAAGCGGAAATCAGAAAAGTAAAAACAAGAGAAAAAACTACACGAAGTACATTGCCACCCGTGAAACGGTTGAAATGAGGGAATATAAGCAGTATGATCTGAATGCTGCTTCAACAGAAAAACAAAAAGAACTTCTGAAGGAGCTGATTACAGATTTCCCTGAGGCAAAACGTTATTTGGAATACGAAGATTTCAAAACGAACCCTACGTTAGGAAATGCTTCAGAACTTATCAACACAATTATTGAACGCAATGCCGACGTAATCGGAAACCGTCAGAATTTTGTAGGTTACATGGCAATACGTCCCGGAGTGGAGAAAAGAGGTACGCATGGTTTGTTCAACGAAAGTGACGAGCCTATTGTTCTTGACAGGGTCGCAAACGAAATAGCAAATCACAAGGGCAATGTCTGGTCGCACGTTGTTTCACTTCGGAGAGAAGACGCTGTTCGTCTCGGCTATGATAATTCGGAAGTATGGCGCGACCTTGTAAAAAGACATATATCAGACATTGCAAAAGCACAGCGCATACCGCTATGCAACCTGAAATGGTATGCTGCTTTTCACGACACTACTCATCATCCGCACATTCATATGCTTGTTTATTCGATAAATCCAAAGCAGGGTTTTCTTACAAAGGAGGGCATTGACAAAATCCGCTCTGCATTTGCAAATGACATTTTTCATGATGACTTACAGAGTATTTATATGGAGCAGACGATAAGCCGTGATGAATTAAAAGCTGTATCCAAAACAGAGTTAGAAAATATAGTTGATAATATTCGTCAAGCCAACTTTGATTGCCCTATGATTGAAGGTTTAGTTCGAAAGCTTTATTCTCAGTTACAGAATGTCAAAGGCAAAAAAGTGTATGGATACTTGCCGCCAGAAGTTAAGCAAACAGTTAATGATATATTTTCGGAGCTTGCAAAGTATGAGAATGTCAGTAAGCTCTATGAGAAATGGTGTGACATGGAGCGGTTGAAATACAAGACCTATACGCAGAAGGAAAAAGAACTGCCTGCTTTGACAGAGAATAAGGTGTTTCAGCCGGTGAGGAATATGATAATCAGGACTGTGCTTGATATGGATAGCCCTATGGTCGATGTAGTGGGTCAAGATCCCGGACTGACAGTGTCCGATATTGATGATCCTGATGTTGAGATTTCTCAGCTTGTTGATGAATCGGAACAGTCAACAGAAGAATGTACTGATGTGGTTGAAACTGCTGATTTTGTTTCGGACAGCGAATATTATTTAAAGTGGAGCAAGAATTACAAAGAAGTTTGTAAGCTGATTTATGATAAAAACTCAAAACTCGAAGATTTTCAAAAAGCAGAACAGCTTTTGCTTACTGAATCGCAGAACGGCAATGTGCTTGCTACTCACGATTTAGGAAAGCTTTACTCTACTGATAAGCTTGGTGAAAAAGATTTGGAAAAGTCGCAGAGATATTATTCGGAATCGTTGAAAGGCTTTCTTGAAATCGAGCCAACAGCATCTAAACTGAAATCATATGTGCAGTATAGAATAGGCAAAATGTATTGTTATGGGCTAGGGACGGAGCAAGATTATTCGCAAGCCTTTGAATGGTTCTTGAAATCGGCAAGGGAGAATAACAAATTCGCACAATTCAGTCTTGCAAACCTGTATTATTACGGTAACGGCGTGGAGAAAGATTTATCGCAAGCGTTTTTGTGGCATCAGAAATCTGCTTCGCAGGGTCAGCCGTATGCTTCATATGCTGTTGCACAAATGTACAGCAAGGGTGAATACGTTACTAAAGATGACGATACTGCACAGCAGTTTTACAAGCAGGCACTTTCGGGATTCTTGAATCTGGAGCGAAAGGAACAGGCTGATGAAAACCTATTCTACAAGATTGGTATGATGTACAAGAATGGTCTTGGGACGGACATAGATATTTCCAAAGCTATAGAGTATTTTCAAAGATCTGCCGATAACAAATGGTCAAGTTATCAGTTGGGCAAACTCTATCTTTTCGGTGCTGACGGACTTGAAAAGGATAAGGAAAAAGCTGCCCGGTGGCTTACTAAGTCTGCTGATGACGGGAACGAGTATGCTCAAAAGCTGCTTGACAAGATGGAGCAGTTTGAAAACGCTATGCTTGTAAATACGGTGTTCGGTTTAGTTGTAAATCTTAGCAGGTGTATTCAAGAAGATTATATGCAGAAGAATAAGTCAGTTAGGAGGACGGTTGACAGTAAGCTGCGGAGAATGATACAAAAGAAAAAGCAGGAGTTAGGTTTAAAAGAGGAAAATACAATAACAATGCAATAAACGGCGGATTTATGCTTGAAAGCAATCTAAATCCGCCGTTTTGCTTCGCAAATTCTGTACCTTTGCGAAACAATATTTTAAGGTGATTTCGGTCTTTTCCCGACCCAAGTGATAAAATTTAAGCATATTATATCACAACAAAAGCCTTTTGTAAAGTCAAAATAAGAAAATTTTAAAAAAACACGGTCTGATAAAGTTTTCAGCCGTCAGTATTTTAGTATGAGGAGGGCGATAAGATGAGAAATACAATGAATATTTATAAAAGAAAAGACGGACGTTTCGAGGGTCGTATTCCGTTTGGACGGGACGATAACGGAAATCTTAAGTATAGGTATCTGTACTCAAGAAACCTTGCCGAACTTAAAGACAAAATGCTTTCCGCTTATACGACATCGGAAAAGTATTCTCCGATCGTTTGCAGTAAAACCTTGCATGAGTTATCGCTTGAATGGCTTAATTGTGCAAAACTGCGTATTAAGGAGTCCAGTTACTGCTGTTATGAGAAGATAGTAACTAAGCATATTATCCCCTATTTCAAGCAAACCGGATATACGGAACTTAGCACTCCCAAAATCAATACGTTTATCGAATATCTTCTGAAAAGCGGAAAGTCAAACGGCAAAGGAGGATTATCGTCTAAAACAGTTCACGATATTATTGTTGCAATGCGTTCTGTCGCAAAGTATGCGGAGCAGGAGTACGGCTTTCGTAACCCTATGCACAATATTTCTATTCCAAAGATCGAAAAGAAAGACGTACCCGTTCTAAATGAAGTTGAGCGTAAAAAGCTTCAAAATCATCTGATGAATGATCTGAATAATACAAATATCGGCATCTTGTTGACTATGTACAGCGGTATGCGTATCGGAGAAATTAGTGCTTTAAAATGGGGAGATATTGATTTACAGGGTGGTATTGTCCACGTTTCAAAAACCATTCAGCGCATTAACGATAAATCGGGAAACAGTAAAACAAAGCTTGTTATCGGCACTCCTAAAAGCAAGACCTCGGAGCGTGATATTCCTATTCCTGATTTTCTTGTCTATATTCTGAAAGCAAGAAAATGTAATGAAAGTAGCTTTATTCTATCGGGAACGCACAAGCCTGTCGAACCGAGAACCATTCAGAACCGATTTAAATCTGTACTGAAAAATTGTGGAATTCGCAATGTTAATTTTCATCTGCTTCGCCACACTTATGCCACCGTTTGTATTGAGAATGGTTTTGACGCTAAAACTGTCAGCGAACTGCTTGGTCATGCAAGCGTTAATATCACTCTTAACCGCTATGTGCATTCTTCGCTTGATATGAAAAAGAAATATGTAGCTAAGCTGAACTTTGCGGCTTAAAAGTTTTCAGCCGTCAAAATAAAAGTACAGATTAACAATAATGCTCTATTTTACGCCGTTTTTCATGCTGTTTGCTTGTAGGTGCAGATTTTGCGAAAGATTTGTCTTACCTGTATTAATGTATTATACCACGATTTTAACAAATTATGTATGGATTTTACGTAAAATATTTGGTATAATGTCAATTAAGGCAGGTGATTAAGATGATCAGAATTGCTATATGTGATGATGAAATTGAAATAGTAACAGAACTTTCTTTCAAAATAGATAATATAATGAAAAGCATCGGAGAAGAGGCAAAAATATATCAGTTTACGAATAGCAATGAAATGCTGACATCTCATGTGAAATTTAATTTGATTTTTTTAGATGTTGAAATGCCGAATTTAAACGGAATTGAAACCGCTGAAAGAATACGTATTTCAGATCCTCATGTTCAAATTGTATATGTGACAAATTATAAGGATTATATGAAAAAGGCATACCGTGTTCATGCTTTTGACTACATTCAGAAACCAATCGATGATGAAAGTATTAATACAGTTATCAATGATTATATAAAAACCATTGATTTAGATAAGATCGATATTGTGGAACTGCTTTCTATAGATCAGGAAAAGCTACTGATAAATTCAAATGATATAATCTATATTTCATGCGGTCATAAGAAAAGAACAGTGATAGTTATAACGACCGCAATGGATCATATATGTAAAGGTAATATTTCAGATATTTATGATAAGCTTAATAGTTTTGATTTTTTTATGCCGCATAGAAGCCATATTATAAATCTTTCAATGGTTAAGTCGTTTAAGAGAAATGATAAGATAGTAATGATAAACGAGGATGAGATTCCTCTGTCTAAAGGCAATACCGAAGAGTTTGAAAAAAATCTTGCTAAAAAGATGCATGAAAAAGTTAATCGGAGAATTTTATGAGAAATGATATTATAATTTATTTTGGAAGTTTAATAACTGTGACAGTAACGTATTTCTTTTTGTTGATGATATATAGAAAGATATATGAAAGCAAAAATACGCACATGTCATGGAAGATACTTATATGTGTTTCGGCAGTAGCCGTTATGATGCTGACACACAGCTTTCATAATTCATATGTTAATTTTATATATTTGGTTTTATCTTCGCAGCTATTATGTTGCTTAATGTTCAAAATACCAATAAAAAAATCGTTGTTTCATACTTTGTTTTATTGTATTTTAACAACATTCGGAGACATTTTAACAGTTGTATTTATGAGCGTTATTACTAAAAACACCCCGTCAGAAGCACTTTCCGATATTGAGATCATGTTTGTCAGTTGCTTAATATACATATTGATCGTATTTTTTATATATCGGATTTACAGTGCACTTTTAGAAGATAAAGAAATATTGTCATTAAGAGCAAAAGAGATAGCCTTTATTGTTTTTTTGACAGCATTTGAGTTTTTTATAATGTATTGCTTGACGCAGTCCGAAGCGACTGTTAATGGGAAAACGCTTATAATCATTGTGACTGGATTTGTGGTACTTAATATATATGCAGCTTATATTGTAAATGCTGTAGCTATAGGTTATAAGGATAAATATGAACTCGAAGCAATAAAAATGCAAAATAAAATACAATCAAATCATTATGAAGAGCTTAATAATAGATATATAGAAACTAAGTGTATGATACATGATATAGAGAAACATATATCAGCAATAGAAAATTTATCAAAAAGGAGGAACTTTACAGAGGCCGATCAGTATACGGTGAAGCTCAGAGATGAATTGAAACGTTATAAAAACATATTTGAATGTTCAAATAAAATTCTGAGTGCTGTAATGAGTCAGAAAATCTCCATAGCGGAGTCAAAAGGAATAACTGTAACAACTGATATTGAAAATCTTACATTAGACTTTATGGATGAAACAGATATCACATCTATTTTTGCTAATCTTATGGATAACGCTATAGAAGCCTGCGAAGATGTAGAAAAAGATAAGATAATATCATTGAAAATGTGTAAAATAAATGATTTTATTTATATAGATCTAATAAATAGTTTTTCTGGGGATATTGTCAAAAGTAATGGGAAATATGCAACAACTAAAGATGGTCATAAAGGGTATGGTTTGGTTAGTATTCAAATGGCTATAGAAAAATATAATGGATATATGATCACCGATCAGGAAAACCAAAAATTTATATCAGAAATTTTGATTCCAACAGAATAAATTGAATTGTAAATATATTAAAAGCGAGTGAATATTCACTCGCTTTTTGTCATTTCGGGACAGATATTGGCATTTCAGGACGTATGTATTGACTTGTCTTGTTTAGGGCTTTATAATGAAAATACTCCCAAACCTTTTAATAAATGAAAAGAGGAATCACTATGATAAAAAACAAAATAAAAGAATTTGCACGTAAACTTGTTAAATCAGAAGCAAACAAAGCTGCTATAAAAAATGCTAATTCGGCATGCGGATGGTGGCTGTATCAGCCTAAACAGCCTGAGTCAGTAAAAAAACTTAGAAAGTTTTAATGAATCTGAGTCGAAAAATATCAGCTTTTGTTTGTAATACTGATTGTAAAGATGAAGATGAACAGTCAATAATTGAATTCGGAATAAGTATAATGTTATCAAAATTACTGAACTTAGTTACAGAGGTGATTATCGGCTGTTTATTCTCTATGTTGTTCGAGGCGATAGTTTTTCTTATAGCTTTCAGTTTCTTGAGAAGCTATGCCGGAGGATTTCATGCATTATCTTCAGGTAAATGCTACATCTTTTCATCGTTAACTATGGTTGCAGCATTGCTGATTGTAAAATATGTTGAGAACTTTTTTGTAAATTGTATATTTGTCTTACTTGGAACTAGCTTATGTTTGATATTTGCTCCGATTGAAAGTAAGAACAAGCCGCTGGATATAATTGAAAAAAGTGTATATCGGAAACGAACAGTATTGATTCTCGCTTTGGTTTTAATAGTATTGGTGTTAGCGTTTTTTCTGCATATTGATATGTTTTTTAAAACATTGTCAGTTGTATTGTTAATTGAGGGCGTATTGCTTGTTTCAGGAAAAATAAATAATTTAGTGGAAAATTAAGCATAAGAAATGATAGACGGATATGTTTACGAAGAAGATAAAAGAGAATTTATATAGTTTCTCTTAATTATAATGAGGAGTATTAATGCCTATGGATTACGAATATTACTATTACGAATCAAGAAACAGATATTATGACGCTTGTTCTGAAATTACTAATTGTGAAAATAGAGCAAATGGATTAAGATCTCAACGGCAGCAAAAAATCTCCTACATAAATCAGCTCAAAGCAGATCTGAGAAAACACAAAAATGCATCTTCGGATTTAAATACAGCTATTAACAAGGATTCGGAATTGCAGGGTGATCTCTCTAAGATTACTAGTAATGTCAGTCTTGCCTCTGAAAACTTCGGTAGTATGGCAAGTTCAAGTTCTGTGGCAAATAAGAGCTTGAACAGCGTTTACAGCACAGAATCCTCTAAAACCAAAAGTACGTTGGACAATATCTTTTCTACTCTTAGAAGCAAAAAAACAACGGTTGATAATAAAATCTCTGAATTGCAGGAAAGCATAAACCGAGCAGAATCCGAATTGCAGGATATAGAATCCGGAATTAATTCTGCAAACTCGTCAGCTTCGAATTGGAGAGCCGTAAAGTGGAATGCGTCAAATGATATGGAGTATTACCGACGTAAAATGTATGAAGAGGAATAGATAAATGTCAACTATTACGTTATACGCAAGCAAAATCAATCAGATGCCCAGTTTGATAAACGACGCTAAAAAAGCTGTAAAAGAATATAAGTCTGATTTAAAATCGCTGAAATCAAAGGTTCTTACAATTGACGGCAGCGTATGCAATGTTGACGAAATTATAAGTTCTATCAAATCGTCATCGCAAACCCAAGAGGACAAAATCGAAGCGCTTGATAAGCTGAAAGAAGATGTAAACGAGTTTGTTTCCGAGGTCGTGCGTATAGACGGTGACGCCGCTGAGGCAATCAATAAGAGCAAGGACGATTTTTACGATAAATATGAATACCTGAAACCCGAATGCGAAAAGAGCGGCTGGGAAAAATTCAAGGACGGCTGTAAAAAAGTTGGCGAGTGGTGTAAGGATCATTGGAAAGAGATTCTTGCGGTCGTAGTTGTTATCACCGGCATTGTTCTTTGCTTCGTACCCGGATTGAACTGGCTAGGTTCAGGAATTCTATTTGGCGCGCTCAAAGGTGCACTTAGCGGCGGATTGATAGGCGGAATATCAAGCTGGGCGTCGGGCGGTTCATTCTGGGAAGGCTTTAAAGACGGAGCAGTAACAGGTGCAATATTCGGCGGTGTATTTGGCGGTCTTGGAGCAGCCGGAGAATTTTTAGGAAATGCAAAGGCTTTGGGTTTATTAGCAAATGGTCAATGGCTTGAAAAGTCTTGTAAATTTGCTAAAACAGTCGGCACGATTTCCAAAATCAGCGGCACAATTACATTTGCTCTCGGCGGCTTCGACACATTGGCGTTAACTTCAAAAATCTTATTTGGCGATAATTGGCTGAGTGATTTGAATGCTACTTTACACAAAAATGCAGTTTATAACTTCGCTCAAACAGCAATAGCCGGTGTTGCCGTATTTACAGGCGGAATGAATAAAGGCTTTAATAGTGCGGCAAATAAAGCCGGAGTTAAGCCGTCATGTTTCGTTGCAGGAACTCTTGTCATGGCTGTAGCAGGAATGGTTGCAATAGAGAATATCAAGGCAGGCGACAAGGTTATTGCAACAGACCCTGAAACAATGGAAACAGGTGAAAAGACTGTACTTGAAACATATATAAGAGAAGTAGAAAAACTCGTTCATCTTACTATAAATGGCAAAGAAATTATCACTACATTTGATCATCCGTTCTATGTAAGAGGGCGAGGATTTGTAAATGCTTGCGAACTTTGGGTAGGCGCTCAGCTACTTGATGTAAATAATAACATTTTAACCGTAGAAAATACTCGTCTTGAGCTTGTAAAAGATTCTGTTAAGGTGTATAATTTTCAGGTGGAGGATTTCCACACTTATCATGTTTGCACATTTGGCGTGTTGGTGCATAATGCTGGTGACTTATATGCAAGAGGAAAATTTAGAAAGTCAACACATGAAAAAATGAAAGCAGAAGCACCAAGAGATGCAGATGGTAATATGATATGTCCTACGTGTGGTAAAAAAATCCCGGACACCATAGTAAAAAATGGTAGAACACGTATTGGATATGATGGAGATCATTATCCGACAACATGGAGCGAACGAGTGCAAGCTATGAAGGCGCAGCCAACTGCCCCAACAAGAAAACAGGTTCTTGATATTTTTAACGAAGATGTAAGGGTTCAATGCCCTGAATGTAATCAAGGGCACATGTTTGAAGGTGTTAAAGGAGATTTTGCAAAATGAATATGGGAGAATTATTACTAAACCATTATGAACATTTTCTAGGTAATTATATTGGAGCAGATGTATATAATAATGGACAACAGGAAATCCAGATATTGGGTTTTCCTGAAGCGATTGAAAATAGTATGGTATTCGCTACATTTGGAGTATCAAAGCATTCAGGTATTATAAATAATCAATGCGAGATTATTTTAGCTGTTGACGAAAACTATGATGAATGTGCTGAAATATTTGCAAACTCAGTTTTCTATATTTTATCAAATAGAATGGAGTTTGGAAAAGGTATTCTCATTGAAGGTGCAGGAAACATAGTAGATAATTTTGTTGAAAAGTATCATAAAAGCGCACTGTATTTTACTAATATATTTTTATTACCTGAAGAGTTTGCATTTGTAAATGATATATGCCGCATATATATGTGCTTCTTTGTTTCCTCAAAAGAAGCAGAGTATATTAAGAAATACGGAAGCGAAAAATTTGAAGATCTTTTGGAGAAAGGTGGAGTTGATGTGATTGATTTAAAGCGAGAATCTATTTTATAAAATGGGTGTAATTTAAAGAAAGGCAAAAAGCTGGTCACGAATATGAAAAAAATCAACATGAACAATTAAAGCAAAAAAATCCAACTGCTGAAGATCAGGTCAGAGTTAAACCAATAGACGATAAAGGAAATGTAATGTCAAAAGGCGGAAATTATCTTGATGATCTGTATATCAATGAGCAAGGACAATTTGAAATAAATGAATATAAGTTAGGATCAAAATCGCCTTACCAAAAGAATCAAATATCTAATGGTTTTCCAGAAGGAACAACTAATAAGGATATGATGATTACAAGTGGTTCTCATGCGAGAGAAATCCTCCCTAAGGGTACGAAAGTTAATACATACAGAAAAGAATAAAATGAAATAGGTGAAAGAAATGGCTATTACTGATAAAGATGTTGTAGATAGTGTTGCATATGAAGATGATCTTCTTCTTCTTCAGATGTATGATCATCTTGATTTTGAGGGTGAATTTGAAAAAGATCATATGTTAATGTTGCAGGATAAATTAAATACATATATATGGTATATTGACAGCAAGCAATATCAAGCAACTTATTCTGGCAAAAACTTTGAACAATTTCTTATAAAAATTTTCTTTATGTTTGAATCGTCTGATTTATGTGAGAAATTTATTGCACATGTAAATAGCAGGTTATCGAGTTCAAATATTACGGTAGAGTATGTTGTTGATAAGGGCAATAATGATTAAGATGTAGCATTAAAATTTGTTCTTGAACCATATACGTAAGGTACACAAAATTGTTCATCCGGACTTGTCGCTATTGAAAATATCAAAGCAGGAGATAAAGTCATTTCGACAGACCCTGAAACTATGGAAACAGGTGAAAAGACTGTCATTGAAACATACATAAGAGAGGTAACTACTCTCGTTCATCTTACTGTGAATGGCGAAGAAATAATCACGACAGTTGATCACCCGTTCTATGTTAAAGATAAGGGCTTTATCACTGCGGTGAACTTGTAGTTGGTAATAAGCTTCTTGACTCTAATAGCAATGTTATTTTACTTGAAAAAACTGACGTTGCGTTGACAGATAAACCTACTAAGGTGTATAATTTTCAGGTAGAGGATTTCCATACTTATCATGTTGGCAATCATGGGGTTTTGGTTCATAATGCGAATTACGATGAAGCTGTTGATATTGTTTCAAAAGATTCTAAACCCGGAAGAGACACCAAGGGAAAAACAGAGTTAAAGATTAAAACTGGGAATTATGAGGATGCACTTAGGGATTTTGAAGCAGTTGATCCTTCTGACACTCAAACAATCCATACTAAATATGGAGATGGCAAAACAGGAACATTAAGTGATGGAGGTACAATTACAGCAAGGCAAGGAAGTTCGGATGGACGTCCTACACTTGAAATTAGGAAGCCAAATGGAAGAGGAGTTGAGATTAGGTATGGAGAATAGAAACCTTGATATGAAAGAAAATTGGATAAAATGGAATCCCTTAAATTTGCCTGAAGGAGATTATGTTGTAACAAAATTCCTTCAGAATATTGATGGAACTGAGATTACTTTATCTGATGAGTCAAATAATATATCCATAGTATTTGATGGAATCACACCTTTAGTAAGAACTTCAATCGAAGGAATTAGAATGCGTACTTGGGGTGAGGTACAACAAAAATATGACAACAAATATTTTTTTAGAAATTGGTTTCTTTATAAAGTAGAAAATTCTAAATTAGCAAAATGGGCAGAAGAAGAAAGTTGTGGGTTTTATAAATCAGAGAAATTACTCCATTTTTGCATAGTTACTAATGAAGATATAATTGATGTTTTATCTACATTTGAGCCCAATATATTCATATCTGTAGTTAGCAAAAAGGAAGTTCATTGAGATGAACGATGATACAATACAAAAATTGATAGATAAGACAGATTATTGGGATATGAGGATACTGGACGTGACAGCATCTTACTTTGGAGACGAAGTGAAAATTTTGATTGAAAATGATGAGGTGACATGTTGGAAAATATCCTTTTTATCCTGTTATAAAGTATCTTATAATACAGATGCTGATAGAAGAAAAATTAGCAAAGTTAAAAGTATGAGAAAAAGTCAACTTGGTTATTATGGACAGGACATTACTGTTTATAAAAGTAATAAAGATAACTTTTACAAAGCTGATTTAGATTTGTCTATTATGGAAATGCAGATCGAATGTCAGGATATTTTGGTTGAGCAAATTGCAAGAGATAGTGTTGAATTGTTTTGGGACAAAAATTAAATGAATAAAATCTGTGAAAGTTTGAATTGTCTAAATAATCTTGTTTATCTTACTGTGGTAGCGAAGAAATCATAACTACATTTGATCATCCGTTCTATGTAAGAGGGCGAGGATTTGTAAATGCTTGCGAACTTTGGGTAGGCGCTCAGCTACTTGATGTAAATAATAACATTTTAACCGTAGAAAATACTCGTCTTGAGCTTGTAAAAAATCCTGTTAAGGTGTATAATTTTCAGGTAGAGGATTTCCATACTTATTATGTTGGCGAGAATTGTGTATTAGTACATAATGCAGATTATGATGTTGACATTGTATCTAAAAACATAAAAGAACGTATTCCGAACGATGAGCTTGATCCTCCAACTAAAAGAGGAAACGCACCAACTAGTAAAAAAGATGGAAAGCCCATTGAAATACATCATGACGAGCAAAATCCCAATGGACCATTTTATGAAAAAACTCAAACCGACCATCGATTGGGCGGTAATTACAAAAAAAATCATCCTCACTATGATGAAAAAAGTAAAATTAACCGTGCTCAATGGCGTCAGCAAAAGAAAAAATATTGGGAAAATGAGTGGGATTCAGGAAGGTGGAAATAAATGAATAATTATAAGTATTTCAGTGATGTCTTAAAGAATGGATACTTCACAGAAACACCCTGTCAGTTTTGTGGGAGTTCTGAACATTGTCTTGAAGGATCATTTTTTGATAGAAATGACAATCTTATATCCATATGTCTCAATTGCTTTGATAAACGAAAGGTAAATGTAGATATTCCTAGTTATATAGCAAACAAAGTTGTTGAAAACCGAAATGAAAAAGTAACTGAATTGAGTTTTTGTCCACCTGTACCTTGGATTCAAAATAACGATTGGCCTGTTTGCTGTGATGATTATATGATATATATAGGTGAGTGGGAACAAGAAGACTTTATCAAAAATTCTACCAATGGTGATGGATTGTCTTTACTGAAAGAACTTCTGATTGATGAATTAAAGAATAATGTTGAAAGCTACGAAGCACTTTGGGAGGATTTGGGATATGAAACCGCTGCATTCGCTTTTAAGTGCTCTAATTGTGGAAAAATAGTGGTGATTTGTCAAGACTATTAAGTAAGTTCTGCGTGGATAAAAGAAGTTGCTATCAAATGTAATTTTCGGCATAGCTGCATTTACAAGTGGCACAAGTAAATCAATAACCTGTTTTGTCGCTGGAACAATGGCTTTAACTGCAACTGGACTTGTAGCTATTGATGATAATATCAAAGCAGGCGACAAAGTTATTTCAACAGACCCCGAAACATTTGAAACCGCTGAGAAAACAGTTGTTGAAACTTATGTAAGAGAAGATAATAAGCTTATTCATTTAATTATAAACGGAGAAGAAATCATAACCACTGAAACGCCCCCGTTTTATGTAAATAAGCGAGGATTTATTAATGCTAGCGAGCTTAAAGTCGGAGATGAGCTCCTTGATTCAAACGGCAACATCCTTTTAGTTAAAAATTTTGATGTAGAGTTAACAAACGAACCTACAACGGTGTATAATTTTCAGGTAGAGGATTTCCATACATATCATGTCGGTGCGTTTGGCGTGTTGGAGGTGTAATATGGAAAATATGAAAAATAAAAAAGAAATTTTTAAAATTGTACATGAAGCTGTAAAACTAACTCCAAAGGTTATTTCATATTCAGATACAACAGCTAAACATAAAGTGGATATATATATTGGTGAAAATAGACCGGACATTGGTCTTTCAACTTATTCAACTATCGGACTATCTGAGTATCCAATAGCGATTGCAGATAAACAAGGAAGAGAGATTAGAGTCGAATTTATTGGCATGTGCGGAAGCGACTTTACAGAGTTCCCTAATATATTAGCATCTTGTGCGTTCAATATTATAAAAGATCATTATTCGTGTGCTCCAGGAATGGTAAATTTGAATGTTATTGATGAGTACTATAGTGGATTAGAAATGCGACACATATATTATACAATTCCATCATATTGGGATAATCTACAGGGTCACCTTATTGGTGATCATATTGTAAATTGGCTATTTGCTATACCAATTTCGGACAATGAGCTAAACTACTTAAATGAAAATGGCATTGAAGCTTTTGAAGAATTACTGGAGAATAGCAATACGGAAGTATATGATATATATCGAAGATCTATTTTGTAAAAATGATTTCAACAGACCCCGAAACGTTTGAAACTGCTGAGAAAACAGTTGTTGAAACTTACATAAGAGAAGATAACAAGCTTATTCATTTAGTAATCAATGGTGAAGAAATCATAACTACAGAAAATCAATGTAAAAAATATAGGATAACGGAGGTGTAAAAATGCCAACCAACCAAGAAAAAGTCTTACAGCTTCTAGCCGATTCACACTTTGCGTTCATAAACAGCCAAAACAACGAAGCTCTGCATTTGGCGAACGAAGCAATGAGACTTGCTCCAAAGAATCCCGACGCTTACCAGTGCGCCGGAAACGCATATATGTCTCTGGGGCAGTACGACAAGGCGGTAGAGAGCTATAAAAAAGCGGTCAAGCTTGATTCAAATAACGGCAACAGGTATTTTAACTTAGGATACGCCCTTGCCACTAACGAAAAAGCCGCAGACGCTATAAAGAATCTTGCAAAAGCCGAAGAATTAGGCTGTTCACCAGAGAATACGGTACAGCTGTATAATCTGCTCGGAATTATCTGTTTCGATATCGGAAGATATAAGGACGCTCTTGTAAATCTTGAAAAAGTGGAGCAGATCATCGGCGTAGATCAGGATATAATGAAGCGCAAGGTCATTATTTACGGTATGAAGAACGATATCCGTAACGGACTTCTTACCACCAATCAGATGAAGCTTGTTGCGCCGTCCGACTACACCGGTTATCAGCTTGCATTTAAGCTGCTGTGTCAGGCGAACCGCCTCGACGCCGCAGAACGGGAACTTGAAATGGCTAAGAAATATGCCGAGCTTTCAATGGATTACTACTTTGACTGCATGACCTTTGAGATTCAGAAGTATCAGATCGATAAGGACAAGCAGCGATATAACAAGGCTCTTACATTTATTGAAGAAGCTTTGAAAACGTTAAAACCGACGTCTGATGAAGTGGTTGAAAGCTACATAAACGCCGCAGAAATATATTTGCAGCTTGAAGAGCCCGATAAAACCATCGACTGTCTGAATGCGGCGCAGAATCCTGCCGAGTCATATAATCTCGGGTTTAATGTTATCGATAAAGACTTTGAGCCTGTCAAATTGACAGAATACGACGTTGAAGAAATGATAGAAGCCGATAAGGAACGTATTGCTGAGGAATACGGCGATTACGGTCTGGAAGAATTGGCTGAAAGCATTGAACCCGATGAAAACGGAGCAAGAGAATATCTTACGAATATCGAAGATGAATCCGATACCGAGGAAACGGCGTACAAGCTTGACGAATCGGAAGAAATTGAATTGACTCCCGAAAATATCGATCAGATCAATCGGCTGTATGTCGGAGCATATACGCTGAAAAAGGATTTCAATAAAGTTATCGATTATGCAAGGAAATTACAAAGCAGCGAAAGCGTTCAGAATTCATATATAGGAATTTACAGCGAAACAAACGCCTACAAGGAGCTTGGCTCGCCTGAAACGGAGCAGAAGTACGAAGAAACGATCAGATACTTCAGAAACGCTATGATCAAAGATCCAAGCGATATGGCGGCGGTGACATTCCGTATTCAGTGCTATATGGATATCGGTCAGTACGACGAGGCGGAGCAGCTTTGTAATCTTCTGGCTAACGAACTGAGAAAGCCTTTGCTTGAGAAGATCGAGGAGGCGAAGTCCGGAGGTGAAAACCATTGAGTCTGGAACAGGATATCAAGTTGAGCAGCGAAGCTTTTAAAACGGCGGCATTGGAAATGTCTGCCCTGAAAACAAGAGCGGAAACGCTGAAAACTACGCTGGAACAGATGTATAAGGATCTGACAACGGCTCTGGATACGCCAGCCGGAAAAGAGATTGAGATCGAGGCAAAGGACGTTCTTATCAAACCGATAGACGATCTGATACTTGTGATCGATCAGATGTCAAAAACACTTGACGATATAATCGATACACCGTATTATCAAGGAGTGTTTGACAAATATGAACAGTTGATGCAAAACATTAAATTTAATTAACAGGAGGAATTTACTATGGCAATGGGAAGCACCGGTACGGTAAATGTCACGCCGGAAATGATCAACAATGCGAAAGACGCGATTCAGGAGTATCAGGATACTGTAAAAACTTTGTTTTCACAGCTTGAGGATACCATGAGCGCACTTATTCCCGGTAATTTCAGCGGAAGCGCGGCAGACGGCTTTAAATATTTTTACGATAACAATATTAAGTCTGTTGCAAATACGGATGTTAACGATTCCGGAGTAATGCAGATCATAACTCTTATGAATAATATCGTAGACGGAATTTCCGAAGCGATACCTGCGGAACAGGGCGTAGACGAATCACTTGCAACAGAGAACAGAAAATAAACGGGAGGGTAATAGATATGGCAGGATGCAGAATAGTAAACGAAGGCGTTTCAAGTGCTGTGGAAGCAATCAACGGTTATGCAACATCATATAGAACTGCAGGCGAAACGCTCATAACCTCGCTTAGCAGTGCTATCGCAGATATGGAGGGTGCTGCTAAGGACGCATTTAAGACTCTGATTGACGGCGATATTAATAATTTTGTCGCAACAGATTTGCCGGGAGCAATTGAAGGTATGGCGTCTCTTCTTGAAGCGAACAGAGAGAATTTTGAAAAGGTTGACCAGCAGATCGCAGATAATATAAGCGGCGGTTAAGTACATAAAAGCGCAGCCTGACATTGCTTTGTATTAAAGGTTTTAGGCTGCGCTTATTTTTATCTCGGGAGGTATATATATGGCTTTTAAAATACTTAATGAAGAAGAAATCTCGCTGCTGACTGCCGAGCAGGCGGAGCATTATGATAAAGAACTTGAAATATATAAGCAGAGAGCGGCTTTTGTAGAAAAACTGACAAAGCTTGAAAATGCGGAAATCAAGCCGTATAAACCGGACCTGAAATCAATCGATATTATCAGGGAAATCGAATTTGTACCTTTTACAAGTCCCGAACGGCAAAAGCTCAGCTTGAAACCCATGCAAAAACCTGAACTCCCTAATGATCTTATCGGAAAAACGAGTGGAAAAATTAATATATCGGAAGTAATTAAATCAAATTCTATTCTTAAAGAACAAATTAATTTCAATCATCAACTGTTTTCAAAGGCTGATAATTTCAGATGCTATGAACAAAAGCAATATATATTGCCCGAGTTTTCAAAGCCTGTTATACCCGATTTGACATTTGCCAAGTCAGATAATGTCCTTTCGGATTCCGTACAGGTCAAAAAGCCTGTTTTACCGAATTTAAAGCCTTTTGATGCTCCCAATAAAACCAAGATCGCTCTTTCAAAATTATCAATGCCGGAAATTAAGGCGGGAGTTTTTGTTAAACCCAAAGCTCCCCAGCTTGATATTTCCGTTAATGTAAAACCTGAAACGGCAGTAAAATCTTTTGAAAAGTCAGAATTTACTTTGACAGCTTTTCCCGAAGTTTCCAAAGCGAACGTTAATACGCCTGTTTTCCGACTGCCGGAAAGGAGTAAACCGGAGATTGCTGTTAATGTTAAATCCGATATTAAAATCAGATCGTTTAAAATGCCTGAAACTATAGTGACCGATTTGCCTGAAATGAGAATAGCCGACGTTGAGATAGGCAGTTTTCAGCCTCCGGTGCAGACAGAGCTTGATATTAAGCTCAATACTGCGCATGACGTCAAAGTAAGGACTTTTGAGAGACCCGAATTTGAAGCGGTTATAATGCCTGAGATTTACATAGCTGACGTAAGTCCTATGGAGTTTCATGCTCCCGAAAAGGGTGAACTTAAGATTGTTGCTGCCGCAAAACCAAGCATTAATATAAAATCCTTTGAAAAGCCGCTGGATATTAAGGCGGAACTGCCCGAACCTCCGAAGGTGAACATAAATATAGGCAACTTTACAAAGCCTCAGGATATCAAGACAAAGCTAAATGTACAGGTAAAAGCATTTAAACCGGTAACAAATTTCAAGAAACCCGAATTGAGCCGATCCGAGCTGTCCGATATAAAGGTTTGTAAAGGCTTTGAAATAGGAACAGAAGCGCAGGACATACTATCCATGCTGAATAAGGAAGCTGCATTATGAAAAACAACGAAATAATGATATCGGCAAGATTTGAGTTTGACGATAATAGCAAATGTCAGGAGCTTTCATTTCTTGTTCTTAAAGATATTACCCTAAAAGCTTTTATCGAGGCTTTGTATTACGGATTAAAAAAATCCTCGGAATATGAGCAATGTTTTGAGCTGCTTGAGCAATATATCAAGACCCGAAAGGAACTTCAGGTGCTGTATACGGCAAAGGGCAGCTATAATGTGATAGATTTTACAACCGATGTTGTGAAAGACGGCGAAAAGGTCAAAATTTATAATGCAGAGCTTGATAAGCTGGGTTTTGTAACCTCAAGCTGCGTTCTGTTTACGATGAAAGAGGAGATCAAGCCGTCTTATTTGTTTAAAAAAGAAGAGAACAGCTATATCTTAAAAGAAAAAGATACGCTTGAATATAATATAAGCACTCGCAGACTGAATGTCATTGAGTCCTCGGTGATAGACATTATTCCACCGAACGATATGCCTCAAAAGGATAAATCGTCGCTTCTTGATGTTATTATTCCTACCGTGCTTTCCACAGGAGGAATGCTGGGTGCCCGTTTACTGATTATGAAGCTTGCGCCGAGCGCCTCGTCTATGGGTAACACTATGCTTCTTATGTCGGGCGCAATGGGAGTAGTATCGCTTGTTACTTCATTCTACAGCTTTATGAAAAAAAGGACCGACTATAAAAAGAACGTTGAAGAATGGAAAAACAACTATGAGAACTACATTGCCAGAGTTATCAGAACGATAAAAGAATGGCAGGAAAGCGATATTGTATATCTGAACAGCGTGTATCCGAATATGGATACTTTGTTTAAGAATACTGCCGAGATCAACGGTATTATTTTTTCAAGATCGCAGAACGATAATGATTTTATGAAAATATCGCTTGGAACATCCGACGAGGTCAAGCCGCTTTTTGAGATCAAAAGCGAAAAAAGGGATAATATCTTTTACGATATTTATTACAAGATGCGTAGGAACAAGGACGAGATCGAAATAATAGTTCCGTCAAAGAAAAAGAACAGGAAGCTGAAAAAGCTGTCGCCAGAGGAAATGGCTGAGAGGGAGCGGAATAAGTTCCTCCTTACCGATTTAGCGTACAACTTTGCAAATAAAGGCGTGGACAGCAAGAATGACGACGAAGTCATCGGTTTTAACTATCTCAGAAGCGACAGCGGTAAAAAACCGCCTTTGCTGATAGATCTGAAAAACTGCGGAGCTTTGGGAGTTATATCAAACGATGTTCAGACGTCTCATCGCTTTATTCAGCACGTTGTTTTTGAACTGGCATATTATCATTCGCCCGAGGATCTGCAATTTGTTTTCTTTTTCGATAAAGAGGACAAAATCGAGAAGCAGAATGAAATACTGAGAAATTATAAATATCTTCCCCATACTAACGAACTGCTGGACGGAGTTTCTCAGTTTGTATTTGATAAGGACAGTTCCGGCATAGTTTTCGGACACCTTCTCAGTATTATGAACAGCCGCTCAAACAATAAAAAAGAAGATTCCGACGAATCGGTATCGGACGGTAAGCTCACGCAGATAGTATGTGTGGTTTTCTGTGATTATGATATAAAGGAAACCGGCTTTTCAAAGTTTCTGCCGGAGGTTCCTAAAGAGGGAGAGCCTTATGTTAATTCGCTTGGTCTTACCTTTATTTTCATTCAGCCCGTAAAGGATATGCTTCCGAAATACTGCGGAAATATCGTCAATATCGATAAAGAGAATGAAAAAGAAAGAAAAGTCAGCCTGAGATATAACGTTCTCAGCAGAGAAACCTTAAATGTTTTAAGTGAGGACAAGGGCGATAAGACCAAAGCAAACGATACCGATAAGCTGATAGAGTATAAATATTTTCAGAACAGGTATATGTTCGGTTCAGAAAACTATGACGATAAGTTTAATCTTGCGTTCAGACAGCTCAGCGCAATTTACTATACCCGTATTGCGGAAAACGGAAAAGTCCCCTCTATGGTCACTTTGTTTGAGCTGTACGGATATAATTCTGAAAAAGTAGAAAACGGTGAAGTCAAATCAAGCATCAGGAAAAGCTGGGAGGATATCGATAAAAACGACGTAACCAGAAATCTCTGCGTTCCTATAGGAAAGCACGAACACGGCGCTATGTATCTTGATCTGTACGAGAAAGCCGACGGACCTCATATGCTGGTTGCGGGAACTACGGGTTCGGGTAAATCCGAAACAATAATTACATATCTGATAGGACTGTGCATGAAATTCTCTCCTATGGATCTTAATCTTATGCTTGTTGATATGAAGGGCGGCGGATTTTCCGACCGTCTGGGAGATCTTCCGCACTGCGTCGGAGTAGTAACCGATACGGCGGGAGAGGACGAGGGAACCTCCGCCGCATATATGCTCAAGCGTTTTCTTGAAACACTTAATGCTGAAATAAAAAGGCGTAAATTGCTGCTTTCAAGCTTCGGAGTTGATAACGTTGATTCGTATATCAGAGCACTAAGACTTATCAGAAAAATAAAGGAGCTTGAAGCAGACGGCGAAAATAACGAAGAAATCAAAAAGCTGAAAACGAAGCTTAACGATAAGCAGAAAGAAATTCTGAGCAAGGATCTGAGCGAGCTTTCTCCCTTGTCGCATCTTGTTCTGGTTGTCGACGAGTTTACTGAGTTGAAACGTTTTTCGAGCGAGAGCAACGATGTCGATTTTATTGCTGAGATAACGACTATTGCTCGTGTGGGACGTACGTTAGGATTTCATATCATACTTGTGTCACAGAATATCGAGGGAGCTATAACCGATGATATCCGTGTAAACTCCAAAGCAAGAATATGTCTTAAGGTAGCCACAAAACAAGCCTCAAAGGAAATGATAGGAACTCCTGCCGCCGCTGCCCCGACTATGCCCCTTAACGGACGGGCATATCTGCTTGTCGGAACGGGTACAAGATTTGAATATTTTCAGTCGGCATACACGGGAGCGAATAAAAATCTGAATATCGAGCCTGCGGTTATTGTAACTCAGGCGACTAATTCAGGTAAATTCAACAGCAATTTCTATTCTTCAAAAAAGGACAATATTATCGAGAAGAAGCGCAGCGAAAACGTCAGCGAACATGATACTCAGCTTGCGTATGTCGTCAAAACTATTATCGATATAGGAAAAAATATGGAGAAACCGCGTCAGATATTTTTGCCTCCTTTGCCGGGCGTAATTATGGATAAAACAGATTGGGAGGGTTTGAATTGAGCCGAGAAAAAATTCTGTGTACTTTTGGCAAATTCGATATACCGATAATTCAGATGCAGCCGCCGTTTATCGTTGATCTGCTGGATTCCAATCTGATTTTGTTCGGTTCGGCTATGAGCGGAAAAACGACTTTTATTAAAACTCTTGTCAATATTCTTCATAAACGATATGACGAAAATCAGGAACAGATATTCATTCTTGATTTTGGCGGAGCTTTGTCAGAATATCGCAGTATGCCGTTGGTATCTGCGTATTTTGACAATTCCAATGAGGAATATGTAAAGCGTGTTTTCAAGATAATGGATAATATCTTAAAAGACAATATCAAAACCCTGAACGGTAAAAATTACAGAGAAGCCACAGAAAATCAGCCTATACATACTACTTTTATTATCGATAATATAAATGCTTTTATAGATGAATCCCGATATACCGCATATCAGGAAAAGCTTGCAAAGCTTTGCAGGGACGGGCTGTCAAAAGGAATTACCATTGTTGTCACGGCGGGCGAAACCAAGGGTTTAAACTCATATATGGGCAGCTTTAAACAAAAAATCGCATTTGAAATGCCTGCCGATAAATATGCGGATATATTCAACGGAAAGGTCGACGCTATAGGTAATAATCCCGGTCACGGCTTTGCAAACGTAACTGTGAAACCGGAGGGTATTACGGGTACTTTCCGAATGAATCTGCCTTATGAAGTGCAGTGCTTTAAAGCTCAGGCTCTTGACGAGATCGATAAGAACGATGAAGCACTTCCATTTCAGACTGCATTGAAGAAAAAATTCGATTTTGATATCGATACACAGGAATATGGAAAGCACGTTAAAAAACATCTGACTTTTCCGAAGGAACTGAACAAAGAGGACTATATACGGCTGAAACAGAAACCGAATACTGAGGAACAAGTCAAGCTTCCTGTAAGCGTGGGTCTGGATTACGTGGATTTCTGTCCTGTTACAATCGATTTAGGAAAATCTCATGTCATTGTAATTTACGGCAAAAAAGAATTCGGAAAGACCAATCTTCTGAAGTTGCTGATCAATGGTCTGGTCGAACAGAAAGAGGACATACGTCTTGTATTTTTTGACGACGGACGTAATCAGTTAAGCGAGATATATGAAAAATATGAAGCTGTTCGGGAGTGTGTTCTGATAAATAAATTTGATAAAAAGGATCTTCCTTTAAAGGACGGAACAATTGTAAACAGAAAGCTTTCGCCGCTTCAGCAGTTCTATTTGTATCTCAACGAAAACTACATAGAACTGGACAAAAAGTTTCTTGCGGGAATATACGGCGTTAGTGAAAACCTGAAAAAAGAATACGAAAATATTCCCGACTGCAATGCAGAAGAAACTCCTTTTACCGTATTTATTATCCAGAGTAAGCTGATATATCTGAACACTCCCGAGGGCAAGCGCTTTATTAATTCCATACTACCTCAGCTTGCCGCAGTAGCGGAGGAACGTGAGTTTTTATTCATTTTTTCGGATGTTCAGAAAATAAGCGACGGAGAGCAGAACTCGTTTTTCAACAATAATATTTCCACAGCGTTTTTGCTTGATAATGTAGCCGAATTTGCAGGCGAAAGAGGTCAGAAAACTATCTTTGGAAATATGGATGTAAAAACGCTTAAAGAAGATTACGCCCGATGTGAATTAGGCGACGGTTACTGTTATGACATTGAAGCGGATAAGCTTGTGAAACTGAAATTTATTAAATATTGAAAGGAACGATAATTATGGCAGAATCGGCTTTTGTATCGGCTGATATTGAAAAATTCGTACAATTTGAGAAAAAAAGCGAGGAAGCGATCAAGGAATTTGACGCTATCAAGGAGAAATTCAACGACATAAATACCACTCTTCTGAATAAGTGGAAGGGCGAAGGCAAGGACGCTTATAAGAAAGAATCGGATCATATTATGGAGAACATAGGCGGGATAAAGGAGATACTCGATTCTATCAACAACGGAGTGGTCAAAGACACTAAGGATGCTTATCTGCAGCTCGACGAAGACCTCGGAGAGTTTAATAAGAATCCGCAGACGGCTGAAGGAGAATAAGATATGGGGAAACCAAGCATAGGAGAGCTTGACCCAAGTTTAAACGAAACTCAGGCTGAAAAGCCAGGCAAGCTGACCGTACTTAATGAAAGCTCCAAAGAGACCATATATAATCTGATTTTTTCCGTGCCCGAGAATAAGGACAAAGAGAAAAAAGAGTAAGGAAATAATTAAAACTTGTTTCAAATATACTTATGTATTAAGGAAGTGAATATATGGCAACTATAACTTTATACGCAAGCAAAGTGAACCGGATGTCAAGTCTGATTAATGACGCTAAAAAGTCTGTGAAAGAATATAAGTCTGATTTGAAATCGCTGAAATCAAAGGTTCTTAAAATTGACGGCAGCGTATGCAATGTGGACGATGTTATAAGTTCTATCAAATCGTCTTCACAAACTCAAGAGGATAAGATTGATGCTCTTGATAAGCTGAAAGAAGATGTAAACGAGTTTGTTTCTGAGGTCGTGCGCATAGACGGCGACGCCGCCGACGCTATAAATAAGAGCAAGGACGATTTTTACGATAAATATGAATACCTGAAACCCGAATGCG
>ERZ780218.253-NODE-253-length-56540-cov-116.400584_pt1 | contig 56540 bp, 50 predicted proteins | sample MGYA00510975_ERZ780218 | MGnify/ENA primary metagenome ERZ780218 (study PRJEB29588, sample SAMEA2152063) | human gut metagenome | biome: human gut; feature: human-associated habitat; material: faeces | place: Denmark | collected 2008/2010 ... | reverse complement strand
CCTTTTTACCGAAACTGCAAGTAACTGGAGAACTTTTTTTGAAACTTTTTTCATGCGAAATATGCAAAATGCTGATATTCACATATATACAGGAAAATATTTACACCTAGAGAAAACTTAGTAAGAATAACAATACTCCTTATTATATATAACAACAGAAAACCGAAGGCAAGGATACAAAAAAGCACCTATATGAACGGGTCAACGGATATATCTTCCATGCCCCCGTACATATAAGTGCGTACCTTGAATGAATTAAGTAATGCTGTATCAGGTTCTAATAAATGAAGTAGCCTTCAACGAAATAATATATGCAGCATTAAATGCATTTATCTTGCACTTGTCATCTTCTCCTTCGGTTATGCATTAATCTATATTTTCAAACTCAGTCAATTTACCAGTTACAGAGTCAATAATAAATCCACGCACGACTACATCTTTAGGCACTAATGGATGATGTTTTACCAAATGCACACTACCTCGTACCGATTGCTCCACATCGTCAAACCCGCTCAACCAAGCGTGCAAATCAACATTGCAATACTCCATCATCTCAATGTCACGGTCGGATACTCCGTGCTCTTTAATATGTCGCAACATGACCTGACTATCCATGTGTTGCGCCCCACAATCCGTATGACCGATAATCATAATTTCTTCTACACCCAGTTCGTAAATACCTACCAACAAGCTACGCATCACACTTCCAAAGGGATGTGTCACCGTTCCTCCGGCATTCTTAATCATCTTTACATCCCCGTTGCGCAAGCCTAAGGCAGCAGGTATCAACTCAACCAAACGCGTATCCATACAGGTCACTATCGCAATCTTCTTATCAGGATATTTTGTGGTTACGTACTGTTCATAGCCTTTGTTTTCTACAAAGGAACGATTGAACTCCAATAATTCGTCTATCATACACACTTAATTTTATGTTTCAAACCGCACAAAGATACGCAAAAAGGCCCACTCTTCCGAAGATAAACTTCTTCTAAGTGAGCCTTGCTGATTATTTTCGGGAGGAAATCAATTTTCCTGCAACGTTATTCCATCCATGCAGAAATAGGAAGGGGTATTCATGCCAAAATCACCGGTATCGGAAGAAGACATTTCAAACGTAATATAGTCGGCATCCGCCAGTTCGCTCCAGTCGAACCATTGCCACGTATCGAGAATCCTGCTGTTCCCATCACGAAAATCCGCCAAATAGAAATGTATCGTATCGGTTTCATTACTTGTATGACCGATAGCGGTTAGCTTGAACCAATCGCCAGTTTTTTCGGAATCGCCAGTTTCGAACTTTGTAACCAAGCCTGAGCCACCGTCATTCCCATCCTTGATAGCCAAATAATCATACGTTGTATTGGTCACCCACGCTCCTTTGAAGCGGTATTTTCCGGGTTGCAGATTGGTTATGCGTGCCGGTGTGTACTCGTTCGTATTGCCGGTCAGATAAACACTTCCATTCTTGCCGGCACCGATGATGGCACTCAGATTCGTGTATCCCGGCGTTGTTACATCTGTGCCATTGGTGTAAGTGAATCCTCCGCCAAAGCCCCAATCACTAAAATAATGGGAAAAAGAGACCAATGCCTGAGGGTCGGAGAACGTAGTCTTTTGATAATAGCCGTCCGCTTCCCCTTTGGACGCGAGATAGAAAGTGTCAGAAGCACTCAATTCACCCTCGAAACTAATCACCACTTCTTCTTTCTGTCCTTCACTTGCCGGATTCTCGTCATCGCTACAATTCCAAAGCGACACACACAACAGTGCCGCCCAAAACCATACTAATTTTTTCATCTGTCCTAATTGCTTTAATTGATTCATGTTATCTTTTGGTTAAAATATAAACCTATTCACACAAGGAAGTTATCCCTGCGCATCTTCGCATAACACCGATTGCAATTAGAAAAAGGGAATAATAAAGAGAGGGCAGCCCGAAAAGCCACATCCTGCCGTATTCCCACGCTTTTTCCTCGAAAGCAGTGAAAATGCAAAGGCACACGGCAGGTCTTCTGACTTGTTCCTATCGACAAACCGCCTTCCCAAGATACCCTCCCAGTGGCTAAGAATGGTTTGCGACACTTCAGTCTATGGAACTTACAGCAGCGGGACTGTTCAGGACTTGCACCTGATTCCCTTTTAATCGGACGTGGTTTGCCCGAACCGTTGCATGGGCAAAGATAGAAAGTTTTTCATTACATGAACTGACGTTAACAAACATTAATAGAAGTATAAGCAGGATTAAGAAGCTGTTTTGAATTTATCGTGCGATGATTTGGGATGAGTTTTTGAGGCATTTTCGCTTCTGTGATGAGGAAGATAGCGGGCTATCTGACGAAGAACAGGAGCGGAAAGGACCAAAAAATCGCCCAAAGCACACACGAAAACGGATACATCAAGCCAAGAAAAACTTTTTGGAGAAATTCAAAACAGCTTCTAAGGGCATCTTCTTGTTTATTGACTAAGAAACATAACCAACAACCAACAATATGGAATTTATCATCGTTTCAGTACTTCTTATCGCCACCGCTTCCTTTGTAGGAGGCTGGGCTTTGGTCAGTTTTTACAAAGCCGAACTACATTATGGAACATATTTTCATACAAATACCCAACAACAATCCGATATAGAAGAGATTGACTCCCAAAAGATTTTTGAGTCCAAGATCTCCCTTTTGGACAAACCCATCAGCTTTTCCTTTCCGATAACCCGTCGGACATGCACACAAACCTCTTCTGAATAAAGCCGCTATATAAGTCCATCCGCTGTAAGATTAATAATCTTCAGGCTGCAAGATTATTAATCTTACAAGCGGAAGATTATTAATCTTACACCAGACGAGGCTATCTGCGTTGAGAGAAGAAGATAATAACAACAACCTTTTAAATCATCTGAATATGATAAAGTACAGCTTAGTAATGCGTGGTGAACGGAACGGAGACAGCACACTGTAACTGTGACATCAACAAATACACAAATGCATACCGCGCATAGTATAAATCACCGCTGTACTGGAAATATCACCCGATACTTTCCGCTCAAATGCATAAAAGCGAATAAACGGAGTAATCCATCGTAGTAATAATTGAAACCTGGAGTAGGACGACTATCCCACAAACGCTGCACAAACTCACGACTTTTGGCATGTGTGCAGACCAGCGATACAGCGGCCGCCGTAGCCACAAGTCCTGGCGCATGAGAAGGTTTTCCCATTTGCAAACTGTCTGGCAACATTGTGCCATCCACATTATATTGATTGACAAACGTATCAATCCCTTGTCCATACAGAAAATCCTGAATCTTATTGCCGTATGCCTGCTGCCATTCCCGGTCGGCACATGACCACGAATAATCAAGCGCAATGTTCATCGGCACACGCCAAGAATCAAAACGGAAAGCATCACCTATCATCCAACCTTTATGCATCAAACTTCCGTCGTAGTTACTATAATCAGGAGTCAACCCTGTAACAGGATGAACTGCCTTATGCAAAAAATGGCGGCTGCGTTCGGCACATTCTTTCCAATATGCAGCACGTCCATCGTCAGCCCAACGTGCCCAAACTTCGTAAAAGGCAGGCAAATGGTAAGAAGGATCGGTAAAACCATAACCGAACTTATTCGGGACAAACGTAATAAGCTTGTGTTCTTTATGAATAAGCGGCATAACACTATCTGTTCCATCTTTTTCCATGGCACAATCCAGTATATGCTGAGCTTCGGCCAGATAATCAATACCCGTATCATTTCCCCACAGATTCGAAGCAAAAATTAATGAGGTAATGAAATAAAGCTCGCCGTCCGAAGCCGACCCTCCATCGATATGACTCCCGTCTTTCCGGCAACACCAGGCAAAATAACCTTCCGAAGCTCCTTCCTTATGCTGCATATAAGTCTTAGTCCAACGCCAAAGCCGGTCAAAAATGTCTTTTTTCTCAAACTGCACAGCTATCATCATACCGTATGACATACCTTCACTACGCACATCATCATGTATTATATCACAGATATATGCTGTAGAGTCATCGGGTTCAACATAAACCTTGTTCTCCGGTGAAAAGATTTCATCGAAAACCGACTGCACCCGAGCATCAATTTCTTGAGAACTGTAGCCCATTTCAGCAAAAATATTACGATATTTCCCTGTGTCGAAAGCCCCCTCCGTCCAAGGACTTTGCAGCAAATCCTGCGTTTCCAGAACTGAAGCCAATACGGAAAAGAACGGCAATCCTAATAACACCAAGAAAAGCATTCCGAAAATTCTGTTTTTCATTTGTTCTTTCATAATTGAAATATACTTGTTAAGGTTCAAAAATCATTTACTGCCGGCAAATGTAAACAAAACAAATGACTTTTCTCCTATATTAATGTTACAAAGATTATTCTGTATGTTACATCGGGGTACAGGGATACGTTTTTTTTCGTATATTTGCCGAAAATAAACATTTTAAACAACAAATGCTTATGGCAAAAGAACTCGAACTGAAATACGGCTGCAACCCCAACCAAAAGCCAGCACGTATTTATATGAAAGAAGGAGAACTGCCGCTGGAAGTGCTGAACGGACGTCCGGGATACATCAATTTCCTTGATGCGCTGAACGGCTGGCAGTTGGTGAAAGAACTGAAAGAAGCGACCGGCATGCCTGCCGCTACCTCATTCAAGCACGTTAGCCCTGCCGGTGCCGCCATCGGGCTGGAACTGGACGATACGATGAAACAGATTTACTTCGTAGGCGACCTGCCCTTGTCGCCGCTTGCTAATGCCTACGTGCGTGCCCGCGGGGCTGACCGCATGTCTTCTTACGGCGACTTTATCGCGCTGAGCGACGTATGCGACGAAGAGACCGCCCGCTTCATCAACCGTGAAGTATCGGACGGCGTTATCGCTCCGGGCTATACCGATGAAGCATTGGCTATCCTGAAAGCGAAACGCAAAGGCACATACAACGTGATTCAGATTGACCCCGCTTACCGTCCCGCTCCCATCGAGCATAAAGACGTGTTCGGCATCACCTTCGAACAGGGACGCAACGAAATCAAGCTGAACGGAGAGGAACTCTTCGCCAACATCCCGACTCGGAACAAGAACTTGCCCGACGAGGCGAAACGCGACCTAATGATTGCGCTGATTACGCTGAAATATACGCAATCGAACTCGGTATGCTACGTGAAAGACGGACAAGCCATCGGCATCGGAGCCGGACAGCAGAGCCGCATCCATTGCACCCGCCTTGCCGGAAACAAAGCTGACATCTGGTACCTGCGCCAGCACCCGAAGGTATTGAACTTGCCTTGGGTAGAGAAAATCCGCCGTGCCGACCGCGACAACACCATCGACGTATACATCAGCGATGATCACGATGATGTATTGGCTGACGGCGTTTGGCAGCAGTTCTTTACCGAAAAGCCCGAAGTATTGACCCGCGAAGAGAAACGTGCCTGGCTGGACACGCTGAAAGGCGTATCGTTAGGCTCGGATGCCTTCTTCCCCTTCGGCGACAACATCGAACGTGCACACAAGAGCGGCGTGGAATACATCGCCCAGGCAGGAGGTTCGGTGCGCGACGACCATGTCATCGAAACATGCGATAAATACGGCATCACGATGGCGTTTACAGGTATCCGTCTGTTCCATCATTAATATTAATTTCGAACACAGAGACACGGAGGCACAGAGTTTTATATCTACAAAAATATATGTTTTGTGTCTCTGTGTTCTATTTTGCTTTACCTCAAGATGCCGGTATCTTTATCCGCTTTCTGTTCAATGTTCCGCCGGACATCTTTATATGCCCTTCCCTGTGAGAATTTCCATGCAATGTTCAGGCTCACGAAATTGCCCAAGTCACGGCAATGCAGAGCAGTCGTTTTCCGGACATAACGGTTGTACACATCCGACTGGAATTGCTTGTAACGGTTTCTAAACGGTTGTTGCCAGGCAAGCGACAAGTTCAGGTTCTTGTACCGGTAGGATGCGTTCAGAGAAACAAACGAGCCGTTGAATCCTTCGGTCTCACCTTCGAGGAAACGGAAACCGCTGTCCATGAATGCCGAAAGGGTAAGTTTGCCTAAGTAAGCCTGCACATTGGCTGTACCCGAATAAAACGTCTTGCAATGCGTATAGTCTTCGCCGAAGTTAAAACAGCGGAAAAGCGTACCAGATAACGCTATCGAAAGCTTATCGGGGACTATCCAACCATTCGCATACAGCATCAGGTTAAGCACATCGATTTCTTTTTGATTGAGTTGGGTGTACACAAACCGGTTGTCTTCGGTACGGATATACGTAGCCATATTCGGCTGATGGCAACGTTTTCCGTATGCCTGAACAAAAGACTGGAAGCGGGGATGCGTGTACGAAACCTGAAAAGTATGCGCTTGCTCGCGGTTGGGGCGGATATCGGGATTGCCCAACGTCCATTCCATGCTGTTGTTGCGGATAGAAGTATTGCTAATCATCGCCACCCGCGAAACATACTCGCTTATCTGGAAATCATATTTCAGCTGGACGGCTTGCACTGGATTGTAGGCAACGGAAGCCTTCGGACGGAACAGCCAGTACTGATAATCGTGCGCTTGCTGGCGGTAATCCAGATAACTGCCTCCTACTCCCGCCACATATCTTACCGGACCAAGCGTCCCATTTATCTCGGCAAAAGCGTAGACGCTGCGGTTATGCATCGGATTGACGGAATTTACATCACCCGTGTACTTATTCTTCGTGTATTTCTGCATGTAGTTTGCCCCAGCAGTAAACGTAAAAGGCTTGAGCCGGTTCTCGTAAATGGCTTCACTCATCAGGGAATACGTCTTCCCTTCCACCCGATATGCATACGGCGCACCCTCATCGTAACTGCTGCGGAGCGAAGTGGCGATATACGTCCCTACGGCATTCAGTGTCAGCGACTGACGGGGAGTCAATTGCTTAAAGAAATACAAATCCAAGACCGGACTGGAGCTACGGTTGCGTTCGCGTTGCGTGGCGATATATTGCTCATCTTCTTCTATAATCCGCTTCCGGTTATAATTATTGGGGATATGCGAGAAATCAGCCTTTAGCGAAGCCTGAAACACATAGTCGGCAGAATCGGCAAGATTATATTTCAATTGCAAGCCGTTGCTAAGACTCCGGCTGCGCGAAGCGATGTCGTTCCGCCCAATGGTACGGACCGACCCGTCCGTAAGCCGGTAATGAGCTGTTTCATTCGTCCGGTTTCCCTTAAAGTCCTTGTATCCGAAATTATAACTCAACGAAAGCTCGCTGTTCCCGGCGTTCCATTTTCCGTAGATTAAATCATTGCCCGACTTAGCGGTCAGTGCCTGGGCCAGATCAATGCCGACCGTATATCCGCTATCCGCCCGGCGGGTCAGAATGTTAATAACGTATGCGATTCCTTCTCCGTATCTCACCCCGGGATTGTCGATAAAGTCTATCCGGCTGATGCTTCCGGGAGAAAGCGCCAGCATTTCTTCCCGTCCTACAATAATGCCATTGATGCGCAACTGGATGCTTCCCCGTCCGTCGATGGCAGAGAGGCTTTGCGAAACCTCATCCACACGGATATTGGGCAAGGATAACTTCTGCAGAATGCTATACCCCGAATGCGATGCATTTTTCTGCGTTTCGGTGGGATAAATAATTTGCCCGTCGGGTTTATGAATTACTTTAGCCGCCTTTATTTCTACTTCTCCAAGTTCGATAGTCTTCGTCTCATTCTGTGCCGAGCCAACGAGGGCATATACGAATAAGACCAGCAAGATGTTGATACGTTTCATTGTGTCCATGTTTTTAGTTCGGACACAAAAATACGTTCGAAGGCTACACACTCATCTAACATGTAGCTGACATCTTCCTGACATTTGGCTGACAACTGGTTTTCGGTCTGATTTCCAGCGCATAGCTTCTTCCTTTATGAGCGACAAGCTGCAATTCGCTACATGCCTCAAGAATCGGTTTCAACCGTTTCACCAAGGTATAGAGCGTATCGTTGGCATCCGCTTTCTTGGGCCAAAGCAGGGCGCATATCTCTTCTTTCGATACCGAATGGGAAGGAGCCTGCCATAGCATCAACATCAATCGGTATTGCATCGGAGTAAAGTGGACAAGCGCATGGCTTGCATCATAAAAACACTTGTCCTCGGGCGAATAAGAAAGCCCTCCATAGCTGACGGTACCAGCAAGCGTCTCCTTCTTCCGAAAAAGAAATGCAGTTCCCGCCGCCCAAAGCAACGCAGCAAAAGCCAGCAGGAACGACCAACGCTGATCGGACATACGGAATATACCGATTGCAGAAAGGCGTGCGTAACTTTTCACGGCAAGCGTCGTTCCGGTCGCTTCATTGTTCACTATCAACGTATCGCTGCTGATAACGTCCGCTTCCGGGAACTTGCCGGGATAAGCCTCATCAACAATATGAAACGAAAGGAAGGCATTGTCTTTCAGCTTCCGGTTCTTCAAATTACGGCATAGTTTCCGGTCGGCAATGGCAAGCCATACTTCTCCGTCCGACACTTGCCTAAGCCGCTTGTATGCCCGGATAGAGTCTTGCGTGACGATATCCTCCTGCCTTTCTTCAAACATACGCAACAAAGCCTGGTTCAAGTCGGCGGTTATCGCTTCTTTGGCACCGCAATACCCCTGACGCCCTGCCAACAAAGACGAGAGCATCAACACCATAAAGACTCCAACAGATAAGATTCTCCTGTTCATATCATTTTTCCCGATTATATTTCATACGGCAAAAATAGTAAAAATAGTCCGAAAGCCCCAACGGCTTTTATACGGCTTATGCCGTTTTCGGTCAAATAATGCGTTACGCTTCCTTTTTTTGCCTATATTTGCCGAAAAGAAACGTTTATTCAGGACAAAGATGAAAACAAAGAGATTTTCTTGCAGCATCTATGCGTGGACGCTTTTCGTCTGCGCATTCGGATTGGTATCCTGCCACGACCTGACTATCGACAACGGAGGGTATCTCAGTATGATGAATAGAGGCACTATCGTAGGCAACGACGAAGACGGCTATTACCTCTTTTCGGACGGAAGAAACGAAGTCGCCATCTGCTACGGCAAAGGACTGGACAAATACGAACGGGCTTACTACAGCCTGTCGTTCAAAGAAGAAAACCGGTTCTTTAGCGACAGTACTCCTGGCTTCACTATCATTGACAACGCAAGGGTAGGAATTATGGAAACCTACAAGGTCATCCGCCCCATCAGTAAAGCGGAAGCGGACAAATGGGGCATCACGCATCCGGACAGTTGCAGCGTAGACGAGAACTTTTATTTTTCCAACTCTTACGGAGCGTACTGCGGTTATTTCGATTTCTCCACGCTCGCGACAATTACTCACGACCTTTACACGCATTACGAATATGCATCCATTCCCATAGACTTGGTATACGACCCTGCCCGCCAAAGCCCAGACACGCTACGCTTGGAGCTTTGCTATCGCCCCCACGTGCCGGAAGGTTGGGAAAAGTATCGCTATGAAGCCGGCACTTTTTCGTGCGACATCTCCGGACTCGCCAACTTGCAGGAATGGAACGATTCGCTTTGCATCGTAGTGGACACGGGAGACAAGCAGCTCCACTACATGCCCATCAGTAAAAAAGGCTTCAAGAAGCCCGAACCTTTTTTCGATTTTTAAGCAGAACAAGGAAGGGAATTGAATGAAATGCCGAATCTTAGAACCTGTTTTGAATTTCTCCAAAAAGTTTTCTCGCCTTGGTGCATTATTTTCGTGTGTGCTTTGGGAGATTTTTGAGTCATTCCAAATCATCACACGACAAATTCAAAACAGTTTCTTCTTCATCGAATTTCTTCCAGTCTTTTTTCTTTAGAATCAAGTTTTTTCACCTTTTGGAAGTTACATTAGCAGCTTTCCTTGGCTTATTTCCTCCTTTATAATTCCTCAATCTCTTCCAATACCAATTGCGTAAAATGGGCAATGGTTTCAACAGGCATACCTGCTTCTTTCATCTTCTTTGCCATTTCTCTCATGCGTAAAGCCATTTCCTTTTCACTTTCCGCCTTCGCTTCTGCCCTGCCTTTAGCCTCTCCTTCCGCAAGCCCTTCGGCACGACCTTCTGCTCTACCTTCTGCTCTACCCTCTGCACGACCTTCAGCACGACCTTCAGCACGTCCTTCTTTCAAACCTTCGGCACGACCTTCATACCAGCCTGTTTTAATAACACTCCGTTGGTAGCGCAAAGCCTCCATATCATGGATATATGCACGCCTGTCTTGGTCGGAAAGCGAATCCACCCGGAGCCGCTCCCGTGCTTCAGGCAAACCCTTAGCGGTAGCCGAACTATCTATATTGCCCGTCTTGAAGAACTCTATCCATTCATCAAGAGGTGTCTTAGCTATTTTATCGAAGTCATTTACACGTAGCACGTAATATTCTGGGAAAATATCTCCGGCATCTTTTCCAATAAACCTTTCCCTCTGCCGTATGGAAAGTTGCAATACGTCATTTGGGTCATGCAACCCCCGGAATATGGTTTTCCCATGATAGACATAATCTTTCCCTTGTCCCAATTCGAAGTACACGATATTAATGGAGTAGATTTTCTTTACTTTATCATAATCATCGCCGAGGTTAATATACTCAGAAATAGTTTTCGACACACCATACAACATCCGGTGAAAGTAATCTAACTCGTGGTTGTTCTGCACTTCAATAATAAGAAGCCGCCCTTGCTCGTCTTCCACCAACATATCAGCACGGTTAAACTTGTCATTCACTTCTGTCTGGTTTGCTTCACTTTCCAGAAAACGTACGATGTGCAAGTCTTCTCCCAATAGAGTTGACAGAAACCCTTCCAGCACGACATAATTGCTCTTGTCTCTGAGCAGACGTTTCATCGCCCAATCGAAACGAATGAGATTATTCTTCATATCCTATCGTTTTTAATTTTCACAAAAATACGAATTTAATTGGAAACGACAACAGACAGAAAGAAAAACGAGGATGTTGTTCCTTATTATTCATCCTCGTTTCCATATAAAATTATCAAAACTTGAAGCCTGCGCTAAAAAACAAATCGAAGTTGCGCGGGCCTTTCTCATAAATCTTACATAAGCCGAAATCGGCATCCACGCCTACTATCCAGTGTGGGAAATCGAGCGCAACACCGACTCCGATGCCGGCATCGAAGCGGCGGAAGCCGTCCCAACCCACTCCATCGGCATCCTTGAAAGTCTTCCAAGAAGTAGTAACATCATTTTGCTCATATTCCGTTTTACCGTTCACGCCTACTGCAACATATGGACCTGCCGTAAACACAAGGTCGAAGCTATCGGTAGCACGCATGTGGAACGCAGCCATCAAAGGAACCTGAAAATAGTTCTGATTGACTTTCACATCATTTTCCATCTTCGCACCTTTCGAAACCCAACTCAATCCAGGCTGGAAAGAGAACCATTCGTTCAAGGGGACATCCGCTGTAACACCTACACGCGGATTAAAAATGGCATTCGAACCTTTTGCCGCATCTCCCGTCCAGCCACTCATGCCGATGCCCACTTCGAACATCATCGTCGGCCTCATCTGTGCCGACACCGTAAGCATCGACAACATACATACCGCTAACAGAAATAACTTTTTCATACGCTTATCATTTTAGATTGTTTTGCATAGAACAAATATAAGGTTTTTAATCGGTATGCAAAACAAAAATCGGTGATATTGCACAGAAATCGCTACGTTTCGACAAAGTTTCTTCCCCGATGCGGATATATGTATGCATCCGGTTACCCGTTTTTATGCCGATTGGCACGGCGGCGGCGATATTCTGCCTTCATTTTTGCTGAACCAGATCCATGTGTTCCGGTTATATATGCTTTCTTCTTTGCTTTCGTTTTTACCTTTTCTTCTTTTTCCTTTTTCAAGCCGGCACCTTTAAAGATAATACCTTCCGCTAAAATTTTCTCTATATCCATACGTTTTGGTTTTATTCGAAATAAACGATTTCTATATCCTGAGCCTCTGCAAACTCTTTCATCAGCCCTACCATATAATTGACGGATTCAACCAATCCCTCACTTCCTCCATACGCATTCATTATCGCCAACACGTGCGTAGTGTCTATGCTCATCTTTGTCCGTTCGTGGTCACTGGTAGGCGTTCCGATACCTCCAATGGCATCCCGATAGACTGGCATACCCTCAATATTCAGTGTGCCCCTGCCGATACCTTCGTAAGGTTCTCCGGCTCGTCCGATACCCAACACCAGGCGATCGCCTTGAATTTTGTCACGGTCGAAACCTCCTATCGAATTCCCACTATAAATAGAAGCCAGGTTAATCAAGTCTACCAACGTATCAATCTGATACAACGGAATGCCCCGCAAGATGCGCCGGCACAACGCTTCGGACGAAGGACGATAGCGGCTGGGGTCTTTCCCACATTTCTTATAAGCCTGTCGGGTAGCCTGAATAGCAGGCATTTCCTTGATAGAATCGACGGTATATTTCGCGCGATACAAGGCGGTAAACTCGTCAATCCGCTTCCATAACTCAGCACTATAAACCGTATTCTTTACCGTAGCAAAAACAGCCGCTCCCCGAAACTGCGGCCAAGCACGATGTAATTCTTCGGATACTTCTATTTTCATAAGTCTTTAAATTTTTCAACACATCATTATCCCTGACAAAATCCGTCCGGAAGCAATACCCAGCCTCCGTGCGGAAAAGAAATCATCTTTATTCTTCCACGTACAAATGCCACTGACCTCAATACGCGAAGTGTTCACTCCAAACTCCAGAAGCTGCATCCGGTTGGTTTCCCAAAGATCAATATGCCACTTCTCTTTCCGGACAGCAATACGCGGCATATCAAAACCAGCCTTATCAAAAATATCATAAACCTCATCCCCGACTTCGAATGCATCTTGTGAAATACCCGGACCTATACAAGCATATATATCTTCTCCTCGCGTACCATACACTTTTTTCATCACACTCAAAGTCTTACATACAATACGTGCCACCGTACCTCTCCATCCTGCATGGATAGCCGCTATTGCCCGATGACGCACATCATAGCACAAGACTGGAATACAATCGGCGGTAGATACGCAAAGACAAACTTTCGGCACATTTGTAACCAAAGCATCCACTCCTTCGAGCAACGCCTCCCTGTCCGGTTTACCCTTCTGCAAGAATACATCATCCACGATTCGTATTTCCGTCTGATGTACCTGATGCGGAATAACCAGTTCACCACGCACTGGCAATAGCGAACTAAGCAATTCCCGGTTTTTGAGAACAGCTTCCGGCATATCCCCACAATAGCCGTTGCAATTGAAAGATGCGTAACTCCCTTGACTATATCCGCCATGACGGGTCGTCGAAAAACAAAAAATGTTGGAATACAGCTCCGTCAAACCGTATTTCAACATCCTTCTATCTTCAGTCAGCCTGTTGTCCATCATTTTTCCGGTTCATCGTCCCAGTCTTCTTCATACTCGTACTCGAAGTCATCTTCATCATCCACGTCTTCTACGTAACTGAAATCCTCGTCCATATCTTTCAATTCTTCCTGCAACAGATGGATGTCCTTTGACCGATGTACGATAGATGACTGACGCAATCCTTCCAACTGATTGCCTTCTTTATTCAGTTCTGTCCACAAGATGTCTTTCAACTCTTGAATACCCATACCGGTCACAGATGAAATAAATACACAAGGAAGATTGTCTGGAAGTGTCGGCTTCAACATTTCCATCAATTCTTCATCCAGCATGTCACATTTGGTGACGGCAAGCACCCGCTGCTTATCAAGCATTTCGGGATTGAACTTTGCCAGTTCGTTCAACAGCACATCATATTCATGACGGATGTCATCTGCATCGCCGGGCACCATAAACAACAACAAAGAATTGCGTTCGATATGTCGCAGGAATCGCAAGCCCAAACCTTTTCCTTCGCTTGCTCCTTCGATAATGCCCGGTATATCTGCCATCACGAAAGACTTTCCATCGTGATAAGACACGATACCCAAGTTCGGTTCGAGGGTAGTAAACGGATAATCAGCTATCTTCGGACGTGCCGCCGACACTCTTGACAACAGTGTCGACTTTCCAGCATTGGGAAAGCCTACCAGTCCGACATCCGCCAGCAGTTTCAGTTCCAGTATCACCATCATTTCCTGCATCGGCTCGCCCGGCTGTGCAAAACGTGGAGCCTGACGTGTGGCTGTACGGAAATGCCAGTTACCCAGTCCTCCTCTACCTCCTTTCAACAAGATGACCTCCTGCCCGTGTTCGGTTATGTCGCATACATATTCGCCCGTCTCAGCATTGTATGCCACGGTTCCGCACGGCACTTCAATCACCTTATCTGCACCGTCTTTACCAAAGCTCCGGCTCTTTGAACCGTTCCCGCCATTCTCGGCAAACACATGACGTTCGTACTTCAGATGCAACAGAGTCCAATAATTACGGTTTCCGCGCAAAATGACATGTCCTCCTCTACCGCCGTCTCCTCCATCGGGACCACCGTTGGGCATATATTTCTCCCGCCGTAAATGAGCCGATCCGCGTCCTCCCTTGCCAGAGCGACAATAAATTTTCACATAATCTACAAAATTCGATTCTGCCATAAAAATATTTTTTAGTTTTTGAGTTTATAAGTTTTTGAGTTCTTAAGTTTCTTGTTTTTAAGCCCATAAGCCTAAATGGTCCAAGAACTTATAAACTTAAAAACTCAAAAAACTTATAAACTTAAAATCTCAAAAACTTACAGACTATCCACAGCCTTACAAATGTCAGCGAAAATACCATCCATCGAGCCAAGACCGTTGATATGATGGTATTTGCCATCGTTCTTATACCAGTCAATCAACGGAGAGGTCTGCGAATGATATACCACCAGACGTTTTTTGATAGTTTCCTCATTATCATCCGCACGTCCGGATTCCTGCCCACGCTTGATAAGACGAGCCATCAGCTCATCTTCCGGCACTTCCAGGTCCAACATCACCGACACCTCTTGTCCGCGTTCGGCCAACATCTGCTTTAAAGCTTCGGCCTGTGCAATGGTACGGGGAAAGCCATCGAAAATCACTCCCTTGCTGTCCTTGAAACTATCGAACACACTTGCAAGTATATCAATCATCAAAGCATCCGGTATAAGTTGGCCGTTGCTTATATATTCATTAGCCGTTTTACCTAACTCCGTACCGTTCTTGATTTCGGCACGCAATACATCTCCCGTCGAAATATGGTTCAAACCGTATTTCTCCACGATACGTGCGCTCTGAGTTCCTTTCCCCGAACCCGGAGCACCAAAAATTACAATGTTCAACATCTTTTTTACCTTATATTATTGATTAGTGATTATTCTACAACCGAATAAATATCACGATAATTACGTCCCAGCCCCTCATAGTCCAGACCGTATCCCACGATAAAGTCGTTGGGGATGCGCATTGCCACATAACGGATATCCAAGTCCACCTTCAGCTTGTCGGGCTTTAGCAGCAACGTGGCAATCCGTATTTCCTTCGGGTGCTGCGCCCGAAGCGTCTCAATCAGCCTCTGCATCGTCAAGCCTGTATCCACGATGTCTTCCACAATCACCACCGTACGTCCGGTTATGTTTTCGTTCAGTCCCACCAGTTCCTTCACTTTTCCGGTAGAAGAGGTTCCCTCGTACGAAGCCAGCTTGACAAACGAGATTTCACACGGAATCGTGAGACGTTTCATCAAATCTGCCGTAAACATAAAAGAGCCGTTTAAGACACTGATAAAAAGTGGGTTGTCACCTGCCAAATCTGCATTAATCTCACCGGCTACCCGTGTCACTTCCTTCAGAATGGACGCTTCGGATATGAAAGTCTTAAACTGCTTATCTTTAATCTGGATTGTGTTCATAATGGCGCTTCTTTATAAAATTGGGACAAAAATACGATTTTTCCCTTAAACTTCTATACTTTTTTTGTACTTTTACCCGCAAATAGCTATTATGACACAAAGATGAAAATACTTACTTGCACCCAACAAAAGGAAGCCGATGCCTATACCATCGCCAATAACAATATCCTCTCCATCAACTTGATGGAAAAAGCAGCCTCGCTGATTGCCGATGAAATCAGCAAAAGGTGGGATCGTTCACACCGCATCGTTGTATTTGCCGGAGCGGGCAACAACGGAGGTGATGCCCTTGCAGTCGCACGCCTTCTGTTCTCCAAGAGTTATCCGGTAGAAATTTACCTGTTCAATATCAAAGGAACCATTTCGGAAGACTGCATGACCAATATCCAGCGATTGCAGCAATGCGGATTCACTGACTATCACGAAATCAGCAACGCATTCGAACCACCCAAACTGACGGCTGAAGATGTAGTAGTAGACGGACTTTTCGGCTCAGGACTGAACAAGCCGCTGAGTGGCGGATTCGCCTCCGTCGTAAAATACATCAATGCTTCCAACGCACAGGTAGTCTCCATTGATCTTCCTTCCGGACTGATGGGAGAAGACAACAGCAACAACCTGCGTACAAACATTATCCGTGCTGACCTGACCCTGAGCATCCAGTTACCAAAACTGGCTTTCCTTTTCCCTGAAAACGAAGACATCGTGGGCGAATGGAAAACACTCGACATCGGCATTAGCCAAGAGTTCATCGCACAAGCAGATACTCCTTATATTATTACGGAGGCTAGTGAAATGAGCCAACTCATCAAACCGCGCAAACGCTTTGCTTTCAAGAACAACTTCGGACATGCACTGCTTATCGCCGGATCGAGTGGGATGGCTGGTGCTTCCATCCTAGCAGCACGTGCCTGTTTGCGTTCAGGCGTAGGATTGCTTACCATACATACCCCTGTATGCAACCACGACATCCTGCAAACAGCCGTACCCGAAGCTATGGTACAAAATGACGTGCACGAACTTTACTTCGCCGAACCAGTCGACCTTGACAACTATCAGGCGATAGCCATCGGTCCAGGCATCGGGCAGGAAGAAGAAACGGCACTTGCCACCTTCGACCAGCTTGCCGATTGCTACATTCCCGCCGTGCTCGATGCAGATGCCATCAATATCTTAAGTTCGCACCGGAACTATCTGAACCGCTTGCCTCGCCGAAGCATCCTCACGCCACACATTGGCGAACTGGAACGCCTTATCGGACGTTGCAACGATAGTTTCGACCGGCTGACCAAGGCTAAAGAACTTGCCGCCTACCTGCAATGCTATATCGTACTGAAGGGTGCCTACTCCACTGTTATCACACCGGAAGGCAAATTCTACTTCAATCCCACAGGTAATCCAGGCATGGCAACCGGTGGAAGCGGAGATGTGCTGACTGGTATCATACTTGCTCTGCTGGCTCAAGGATACTCACAAGAAAATGCAGCACGGCTGGGTACATTCGTACACGGACTGGCCGGCGACATAGCCTGCCGCCGTACCGGAGAAATCAGCCTGACCGCCAGCGACATCATCGCTGCACTGCCCGAAGCCTGGAAAGAACTCTGTGAAACTAAATAATAGATACGCGCATGAAAAGAATCGTTTTTGCACTAAGCATGCTGGCATGTGCGACGCATATCGCTGCACAAGACATCAGCTACTACACTCCCGGAAGCGATGAAGGAATTGTCTACTTCCTTCCGAAAACGGCACTGGAGGTAAATATCATTGCCACACACATTACATACCAGCCTGGAGAACTGTGCCAATATGCCAACCAATACCTGCGGATGAACAACATAAGTTCCCAACCGGAAACGCACTGGGAAATCAAGCGGATAGAAGTACGCTCGGCAGGAGTACCCGACTCTACCAAAGCCTACATCATCAAGCTGAAAGACAAAAGTGCCATGAGCAACGTGGAACTGACCAACAACGGACTTATCAAAGCCATCAATACAACGGCACCCGACATACAAAAAGCTGAATATGTACTGGAAAAGCCTCAACACCACGAAAACCCACGCCAATACATGACCGAAGAAATACTGCTGGCCGGGTCTTCGGCAAAGATGGCAGAACTTACCGCTAAGGAAATCTACAACATACGGGAAAGCAAGAACCTCATCTTGCGAGGACAAGCAGACACCATGCCCAAAGACGGTGCATCCCTACAACTGGTCATCGACAACCTCGATAAGCAGGAGAAAGCACTGACCCGCCTCTTCAGTGGAACCACCGACCGCGAGGACAAAGTGTTCACCATCCGCATCCCTGCCAATGAGCCATTCAGCGATAAAACAGCCTTGCGTTTTTCTAGCCTGCTAGGCATACTTCCTGCCGATGACCTTGCGGGTACCCCCATCTATATCAGCTTAGCCAACACGGTTCCACTGCCTCCAGCTACCACAGAAAACGAAAAGAAAAAGAAAAAACTGGAAGGAGCCATCTACAACATACCTGGGAAAGGGAAAGTAACCGTCACGTACGAAGGAAAGACCTTATTCGAAGACGAACTCCCTATCACACAGTTCGGAACGACCGAAGTTCTGGTAGAAGACCTGTTCAAGAAAGTAAACACCCGTGTCGTTTTCAATCCTGAGACAGGAAGCATCCTGAAAATTGACAAAGACTAAGAAACTGTTTTGAATTTCTCCAATTAAAAAGCCGGTTGGAACGGCAAGGCTGTTTTTTCATTCTGCCTCACCGCACCAACCGGCATCCGCATCTATATTAAGATATACTGAAAATCCGCCTATCATACAGCTACGGTTTCCTTCAACCACTCAGGCATCACCGTCGTTGAGGTTCCATCCTGTTGCTTGTAAGTTACCGTACCATCCTCGTTCATAGTCATCAATTCATAAGTCTTTCCTTCGGCTACTACATTCCACGTACGTTTCTCCGCATCGTATACTAAATTTAACGGATGGTCTACTTCGCCCAATTTCGTAATGGTATACCCGTCTTCGTTTGTACGGACTAGATATTCTCCGTCTTCTCCATGAATAACTTTTTCCGTACCTACATCAGCCATTGGATTGGAACCCGACCAAAACTCAATTGAATTTAGTACAAGCACATCTGCCAAATAAGCTACTTCATATACCGGTATGATATGAAAAGCTAAAAACACAAGCTCATTGACTGCTTTATGTCCGATTCCCATATTCCAATCTTTCAGACTATTCCATGCGCTGAATGAGCCAATACATGAAGAACATAACAAACATCCTCCTAACACAGCACACACAGCTGTCGCTTTCATCTTTTTCATCGATTCAAGTTTTAGCAATTAATTATAACACCCACAAAGATAGAACTTATTTCAAGGAAAGAAACAAAAACCACCAAAAAGAAGTATCTTTGTCGCACATTTTAGCAAATATGTAAAACTATTAAATAAAAAAACAAATGAAAGAACAAATCCAGAAACGCCTGAGCGACTCGAAAGCCGCTCGCTGGACGGCACTGTTCATCGTGTCGTTTACCATGATGTGCGGCTATTTCCTTACCGATGTCATGGCTCCTCTTGAAAACTTACTCACCACGAAAGGCAAAGTTGTTTATTTCACCGACAACACTTCCATGCCTGCCGACAGCCTGGTGGCAAAAGTGGAACTCTTTGCCGAAGCCAATGCATTATCGGCTCCCGACCTGACGGTACAGAAACTGGAAGAAGGAGCCAAATACCAATACATCGAAAACATAAACGGAAATCAGGAAACCATCAGCAAGACCATCAGCACGGTATCGACAGGTAAAGGATGGAGCAGCACGGAATACGGTTTCTTCTCAGGGGCCTACGGATACATCAATGTGTTCTTGCTGATGCTGTTTTTCGGAGGAATCATTTTAGACAAGATGGGAGTCCGTTTCACCGGCATGATGTCGTCGGGACTGATGTTTGCAGGCGCCCTGATTAAATGGTATGCCCTGAAGAACGATTTCGGCGATGCCATGTTATGGGGCATGAACCTGCAAGTAGTAATTGCAGCGTTAGGCTTCTCCATTTTCGGCATGGGAGCAGAAATTACAGGAATCACCGTATCAAAAGTCATCGTGAAATGGTTTGCCGGCAAAGAACTGGCACTTGCCATGGGACTTCAAGTAGCCATGGCACGCATCGGAACCGCCATCGCTCTGGCAGCCAGCCTGCCCATTGCACGTATGATGGGCGACATATCCGGCTCTGTCCTTATCGGAGCCATTGCCCTCTGCGTAGGTTTCGCATCTTATCTGGTCTATTGCGTGATGGACCGCAAGGAAGATGCATCGGTATCCGCCGCCCGTGCCGAATCAGGAGAAAATCCTGAAGAAGGCTTCAAAATGTCCGATCTGAAACTTATCTTCTGTAACAAAGGTTTCTGGCTCATCACGCTGCTTTGCCTGATGTTCTATGCCGGCGTATTCCCTTTCCTGAAATTTGCCACCAAACTGATGATTTATAAATACGAAGTGCCCGAATCATTTGCCGGCCTTATTCCGGCACTGTTGCCTTTCGGTACCATCCTGCTGACTCCTGTCTTCGGTACATTATACGACCGTATCGGACGAGGCGCCACTTTAATGATTATCGGTTCGGTGATGCTAACTGCCGTACACGTACTTTTCGCCCTTCCTGTAATGAACTACTGGTGGTTTGCCGTAGTTGTAATGATTATATTAGGTATTTCCTTTTCACTGGTACCAAGTGCAATGTGGCCTTCCGTTCCTAAAATCATTCCAATGAAGCAGTTGGGTTCTGCATATGCTATCATCTTCTACATACAGAACATCGGTCTGGCCATGGTGCCTACGCTCATCGGCTATGTCATCGACCGTTTTGCCACCCAATACAATGCAGCAGGTGCCATTATCGGCTACAATTATACCATTCCCATGGTCATCTTCGCACTTTTTGGCTTGTGTGCCATCATCATCTCGTGGATGCTGAAAAGTGAAGACAGCCATAAACATTACGGGCTGGAAGAGTCAAATATCAAAAAAAGCGCTTAAAAACATACTATAGTATAAACTGTATTTTACCATATTCAGATGATTTAAAAGGTCGTCGTTATTTTCTTCTTCTCTCAACGCAGATAACTTCGTCTGGTGTAAGATTATTAATCTTCCGCTTGTAAGATTAATAATCTTGCAGCCTGAAGATTAATAATCTTACACCAGATGGACTTATATGCGTTTGCCGATGCACCTATATCCGTGGGCTTACACAACCGGCTGCGCCTTGAATGCACATATTGATGCCGCTAATGTATAGCCATAAGATTCTTCCCTATAATGTCGTTATACAAAAGCAATCCAGAAAACGACCAAACGTATCGCCTGAATATTTTTCCACAACCAATCTATCAGAAATTGAAGCATTTATGCATTTTGTTTCTAGAAATGTGTATTTTTGTACCAACGCGATAAATTCAAAACAGCTAAGGAAGAAATAGAAAAATTATAAAACCATCAGAAAATGGCAAAAAAGAAAACCGACAAAAGCAAGAAGGTATCCTACCACTACAAGCCGGACAATATGACATTGGAACAATGGCAAATCGCCCTGCGCAGGCAAGCCGCCGAAAAAGAAAACTTCGGCATTCAAGAATTGAACGCCCAAGAATATCCCGGCTATTATATCGTAAACAATCCGGTTTCACACAATACGTACAAAGTGATTTATCGCGGAGCATTCAGCGCATGGAACTACTGTTCGTGCATGGATTTCAAAACCAGCCAGTTAGGCACATGCAAACACATAGAAGCGGTCAAGCTTTGGCTGGAAAAATCCCACAAACGGACATGCACCAATACACCAGCCTATACTTCGGTCTACCTATCCTACCGGAAGGGACGGAAAGTACGCCTGCGCATAGGGACAGACAATTCCGAAGAGTTCCAAAAGCTTGCCGAACCTTATTTCACACCTGAAGGTATCATGCGCCCCGAAGCCATCGATACAATCAATGATTTTTTCAGTAAAGCCCTGCAACTCAATAATACGTTCCGTTGGTATGATGACGCGATGGACTTTATTTTAGAACAACGTGACAAGCGCAAACGGGAAAAGTTCCTTTCCGAACCCCAGGCAGACACCTTAATAGACTCCCTGCTCAAAGTCCGCCTGTTCCCTTACCAGAAAGAGGGAATCCGCTTTGCCTACCGTGCCGGGAAATCCATCATAGCCGATGAAATGGGACTGGGCAAAACCATCCAGGCTATCGGCACCGCCGAACTGATGCGCAAACAAGGCATCATATCCTCGGCACTAGTGCTCTGCCCTACTTCGTTAAAGTATCAATGGAAAAAAGAAATCGAAAGGTTCACCGATGCGCAAGCCATCGTAGTGGAAGGGAACCATTTGAAACGGAAAACACTCTATAAAGCAGCTCCTTTCTATAAGATAGTATCTTACAACAGTGTATCCAACGACATCGAAATCTTGCACGGGCTACAAACCGATTTCTTGATTATGGACGAAGTGCAACGCCTTAAAAACTGGAACACAAAAATTTCCAAAGCAGCCCGACACATCGAAGCTGAATATGCCGTAGTACTTTCGGGGACTCCATTGGAAAACAAACTGGAAGAACTCTACTCGGTAGTGCAATTCGTCGACCAATATTGTCTGGGACCATACTATAAGTTTATCAACGAAACCGTCATCAAATCGGATTCCGGAAAAGTAAAGGGATATAAAGGACTGAATACTGTAGGTGAAAAACTACACGACATCTTGATACGCCGTAGAAAGAAAGACGTAGCCTTGCAGTTGCCCCAACGTATGGACAAAGTGTTGTTCGTACCCATGACCCAGGAGCAACAGAACATGCATGATGAGTTCCAAAGCATAGTTGCCCAACTGGTCTACAAATGGAACCGCCAACGTTTCCTGAGCGAAAAAGACCGTAAACGCCTGCTTTTGCTGATGAGCCAAATGCGCATGGTATGCGACAGCACCTATATCTTAGACCAAAAGAGCCGCTACGACACAAAGATAGACGAAGTAATGAACATTCTCAACAACGTGTTCGAAAGCAGTGACGAAAAAGTTGTGATATTCAGTCAATGGGAACGCATGACACGGCTCGTAGCTGCCGAACTGGACAAGATAAACATCCGGTACGAATACCTCCATGGAGGTGTACCTTCGGAAAAACGGAAAGACCTGATGGAAAACTTTACCTCGTTGCCCGAAAGCCGTGTGTTCATCTCTACCGATGCCGGAAGCACAGGACTGAACCTCCAAGCCGCATCTATCCTCATCAACCTCGACTTACCGTGGAATCCTGCCATATTGGAGCAACGTATCGCCCGCATTTACCGTATCGGGCAGCAACGAAACATACAGGTCATCAACTTGGTAGCTCCCTCTTCCATCGAAGAACGCATGCTTTCTACCCTCAATTTTAAGACTTCACTCTTTGAAGGCATACTGGACAATGGCGAAGACAGCATCTTCCTGGATGATAGCAAGCTGGATAAGATCATGGAAAACATCGCGTCTGTTGTAACCGAATCGCCTAACGAAGAGAAAAAGAAAAGCGGAGACATCATTGATCCAGAAGATCGGGAAAAGCCAGCTTCACTTCCCGAAAAAGACGAGAAACCGGCAGAAAACATACAGGCAGACACGTTTGATGAAGAATCTTTATCTCAAACGGAATATACACGTGCATCAGAAACACCAGAAGCCGACCGTCTGATCAGCCAAGGCGTATCGTTCTTCAACGGACTGGTACAAACGCTCAAGTCCCCCGAAGCCACACGCCGGCTCGCCGAAAGCCTGATAGAAGAAAACAAGGAAACCGGGAAGACCACTTTACGCATTCCTGTTCCTGATAAAGAAAGTGTCATCAACTTCCTCACCTTGGCGGGCAGCATATTGGCACACATCGGTGAGAAAAAGTAAAAAGCAAATCTGCCTGTTGGCTGCACACGTTTTCAGACGATATAAGTAGATGTTGAGAATTAGTTTATTAATGTGTCGGCTCAGAAACGCAGAAAATCTGCGTTTCTGGTGATATCATTTAATTTTGCACACTTACTTATCTAGAATAAGATTAAAAAAGGTTGAGATCTAGAACCTGTTTTGAATTTATCGTATGCTGGTTTAGGATGAGTTTTTCACAGCCCCTCCCGACCTTTCCTCATGGGGAGGGGCTGTGATAATATTCATAAACTCGAAAGTTGAGTGTTGAGATATGCCGTCCGGTAATATTTGGGAGACATGCCTTTGTGCGCCTTGAAATATTTCCCGAAAAAAGAAAGATTAGGAAATTTCAGCTCATTGACAATTTCCTTAATAGAAGACTGAGTATGACAAAGCATGTACTCGATTTCCCGGATAGCCGTTTCATTAATCCATTCTGTTGGAGTTTTACCACTGCATTCTTTCACTACAGCTGTCAGGTATTTAGGAGAAATACACAATTCGGAAGCATAAAATGCGACCTTGCGCTCTTTTCCCCGGTGCAGAAACAACAGGTCTTTAAACCGGTCATACAAGGCTTCACCGCTTGACTTATAGAGATAGCTTTTATCCTTTGCATGATTGAAACGCACCAAAATCCGGTTCTCTTTTACCAACAGTCCGATGAGTGTGGACAATTCCATGAGACCTAATCCGGTAATTGCTTTCAGATTATCGAAAGACAGACTACTGCTGCAGTTCTTTATAGCATCAAGAACCGCCTGTTTTTCTGATTGTTTATATTCCATAGTTTTCTGATTTTAAGTTTTTTCTTGTTTATAATAGGGTACACATAGGACTAATAATACGCTGCCCATGCAAATCCAGATGGTAGAGCCGGTGATGTCTTTCATCGCTACCAAAGTGGCTTGCAAGGAAACCTGCCCTTTTATCAGGGTAGAAGCCCAGCGGGAAGCCTCGAAACTGTCTTTTCCTTGCCGCTGCCCGAGGTAAGCTGCTTGGACAAACGGAGCCGAAGACTGCGGATTGTCCAGACGGACATCCTGCGCAAAACGAGTGATGTAATGCTGCTGTCTCTCCTGCAACCAGTTGGCATAAACAGAAGTGCCGATGGCAGGAGCCACCACATTGCGCACCGCTACCATCAGGAAGAGCCACGTGGCAAAGTAACGTATCGGCAAGTGCTTCATGGCAAAGGCACAGGTGACAGAATAGAGCACCAGCATCCCGGCATAATGAAGGAGCGTCGGAGGAATGGTATGTTCGTACACGCCCATCGTCTGGTAATGGAAATACATGTATAGATTCGCGCCGAGTATCAACAGGAAACCGGCAGTATAGATATAACGGAAATGTACCCCCCTTAATACACAGACAACCGTGAAAACCAACCCTGCCAGACATCCCGGAATGGCCCAACAAGAGACGGTGGCACTCTCCAGATTGCCCGAGCAAGTGGAAAGTTTCAGATAAGTCGTAACAAACAAAGTACTGCTGTTGATGAGCATCAGCAACAGGAAGATGCCGATGCTGTACCATGTATAACGATAACGGAAGATGCCCAATTCCAGCACCGCCTTCCGACGAACCACTGAAAACCATAAGAACAGTCCACCACATATCAATGTTACTGCCAAAGCAATACAGATAGCCGGATGACCGAACCAGTCATACGTCTTACCAAAGACCAGTATATAGCACAGCGCACCCATCGCTATTGACAGCAGCAGGACATCCGGCAACAGACGCCACGGCAGGTGGTACTTATGCGTGGGAGCCGAACAGAAAGTAAGCAGCACAATAAGCATGGCAAAGAGCATCATGCCAATGACCAGAAAGTAAGTGTATTCCCAACGGAACTCGTAGGCTACCCATGCCGATACATAGTTGCTGAATTGCACGATGCAGAGGATATAACCGTAAAGTACCGGCATCAGTATCGTCCGCGCATGGTCGTTCTTGTAAGCCGCTTCCGGTGTGGCTGGCTCATACAGAAACATATCGAGTGTCTGGATGCCTAACAAGTAGGGCGCAATGACGAAAGTGGTATTCAGCACCAATGCCACGCGGAGGAAACCAATCAGGAAGCAGCACGCCATCAGCAACGGAATGCTCTGCGTCACCGCACATATCCCGTTGAACAAGGCAAGCAAGGCATATCCGCCCAAGTAGACATGCTTCACGTTGCGTGCCTGCAAATAGGGCAACATGAACGGGAACACCATCGACATGCCGATGCTGGCGCAAAAGCTGAGAAATTGGAACTCCTCGGTCAGTGTGCCCATGCTGCCTGCCATTTCGTTGATGTTGCTCAGATACGTTCCGCCCGAAAAGAACAACGGGACAAACAGCACCAGCAAAATCAGCACGCCCAAGGGTTTGGGGACCCACGGATAAAAAGGATAATTCTTCATCTTTCTTGTTCAATTTTTCATTCTTCATTTTTCATTTTTCATTTTGACTACGCACATCATGCCGGCAGCCAGGCGTGCGTTGTCTTCATCTGAAATATCCGTCAGTTCGATGCGCACCGGCACACGCTGCTGAATCTTCACGAAGTTTCCGGCGGAATTATCCGTAGGCACCATCGAGTATTTCGAACCGGTAGCGGAACTGATGGCGGTAATACGTCCTTTGAAGGTCTTCCCCCGAAAGGCATCCACCGTCACTTCCATTTCCTGCCCGACGGACAGGGAAGCGATTTGCGTTTCCTTATAATTGGCAATTACCCATTTGCGGGTATCGGGGATGATGGTCGTAAGTGTTTGTCCCGCACTGACCAATTGCCCTTCTTCGATGGAACGCCGTCCTAAATAGCCGTCACACGGAGCCGTCACGACCGTATAAGAGAGGTTCAAGCGTGCCAATTCAACCGCAGCCTCGGCACGTAGGATAGCCGCTTCGGCATTCTCTTGCCGTTGATCCACTTCCGTAATGGATGAATGAGCCGCCTCGCGTTGTTGCTTGAGGGCTGCCACACGGGCACGTGCCATTTCCCATTGCGTCTGGTATTGTTCTACAACAATCGGGGTGGTTGCCTTTTTCTTCAACAAGGCACTGTACCGATGATAATCCTTTTCCAACTGGTCGGCACGATATTGCACCTCGGCAATAGAGGCATCATATACCGAAGCCGAATTGGCAACCGTATTCAGCGTATGAGCTACTACCTTACGTCCGCTACGCGCATCCATCAAAGCGGCCTCTGCCTGTTTCAGTTGGATGCGATATTCATCCTCTTCCAGAATAAGCAACGTATCCCCTTTGCGCACATGCTGATGCTCGGTAAAGCAAATCCGCTGGATGTAGCCCGGTACCCGGATATTGACGGGCGACAGGTATTGCTCTATTTGCGCATCATCGGTTGTTTCGCTCGACCTATACTCTACAAAAAGGGAAACGATAGCCCCCAATCCTAAAATCGCGAGGCAAATGCCCGCGATACCGGCCGCCTTCTTCCTCTTGGAAGCCTGTCCGGTTTCTTGCTTTTGTGTATTCTTTGTTGTTTCCATATAATTAATTTTTACTTTAAACTCGGTCTTTTATCGGGAAAGCTCAGTCAAATGTCCGGAGAGTTTCAAGAGTGTCAGCTGGGCTACGTTACATTGACAATGCGCCTGCACGCAAGCCGCCTGTGCGGCACGCAGCCGCATTTCATCTTGCAACAGTTCCGTCATGGATGCCACCCCCTCCTTATATTTCTCCTCTGTTACTTCATACACGTCTTCCGCCTGATGATAGCTGTCTTTTTGTGTGCGGAACACTTCCAGGTTATGCCGGAGTTGGCGCGAGGCATCGGCATACTCCTTATCCAATTGCTTGCGTTGCCTATCGAACGCCGTTTCAGCTTGCAACTTATCATACCGGTACTGACGTACCTTCAACCGCTTATCGTTGCCATCGAATAGCGGAATCTGTACAGAAAGGGCAAGATAGGTATTGCCGAACCAGTTATGGGTTTCGCCGGACGTATGGAAGAAGTGGCGGAACTTCTCCTGATATCCCACCGCGCCCAATCGGCCGCTCAACGAAACGGTCGGTATGTATCCGGCACGCACCGCCTTGATTTGCTTGTCTATCAAATCCTGCTTGGAGGAGAGCAACCTCAGTTCAGGCAAAGATTCGCTAACGCCCTCCATAGGCAAGAGAGAAACATCGGCAGGCATCGGCATGACAGCCATAGGTGTTTCAGGAGGAAGGTCGAGCAGGAAACGGAGCAAGTTCAATTGTTGCTCATACAGGGTGACGTATTGGTCGTGCTGCGCCACAAGGCTTTTCAAGTTGATTTGCACACGGGTCAGATCCACTTCCAATACCACGCCACCTTTATACAATTCCTCGGTAATGGTACATAACTCTTCCATCCGCCGGATATTCTCCGCCAATAGATTTTGTTGCTCCAAAGAGGCTTGTGCCAGATAATAGACATGGCCTATTTGCAGAGTCAGGTCTTCCACCGCCTTCTCGTAGGACAGGCTGCTGATTTCTTGCAGGGTACGTGCTACCTTTATTGCCGAAAGTATCGTCTGGTTATAGAGAGACACGCCCAACTGAATGCCCGAAGTCATGGCATACTGCATACTCTGTATCTTCTGCCACGTAGGGTCATCGGGGAAATCACTGCCCAACAAAGCGCCGGTGGTCACATTGGCAGGCTTCATCAGGTAATCTACCATCAGGAAATCGGCAGACAATACGGGAAGCAGCCGGGCACGGCTCTGCGTCCATGCTGTTTTACTTTTCTGCACAGACACACGGCTGTTACGCAACGAGAGATTATTACGAATGCCCATTTCTACACACTCCTTCAGGGTGTATGTTTTCGTTTGCCCCCAGGCATCGGATAAACTTCCTAACAGAAGTAGTAACACAAATAATTGTTTCATGATGCTTCTTTTTTTCTTATTGTTTCTAGGGCAAAGGTAGCCAGGTTTCTTCCCGTCGGGAAGTGCAATTTACGGGAGGAATTGTGCAATTTCAACTATCGCATATCCAATAAATGGCATGTAACGTTGCCTTATATGAGTTTTATTGGTTAATTTTGCAGAAGAACTAATCAGATGGAAACATGGTACAAGATTCTTATCAGATGCTGGACATCCGACAACTTTTGGCCAACCACGCGACGGTATCGCAAAACAAATATGGTTTCTTCTTGTGTCGGAAAGGAGAAGCGGATATCCTGCTGAACAACCGAAGCTTCCACATCGAGGCAGGTATGTTATGCCTCTATACACCTTATACCTTTATACATATCGTGCGCCATAGCGATGACATCGAAGGCTATCTTATGGAAGGCGAACTGGATGCTATCCAGCCTGCCTTGTCAAATATACCTGCGGCAGAGCGTTTTGCCATCCGCTCTCACCCTTGTGTGCTTTTGGATAAAATGCAATATCTACGAGTAGAAGAGGACATCGAGATGTTAAACAGGCGCACGGCATTAGCCAAACAGAGCAACCAGCCGTCCTCTATTCGCCTGCTTCACTTATTGGTACAAAATCTGTTGCAAGCCTTCTGCCTGGAAGTATTGGAAATCTATTTCAACTGCGCACCGGTAGAAGAACTTCCTCAAAGCCGGGAAGAACGGATATTCAACCACTTCCTCATGTCTGCCTTCCGTAATTGTGTCAAAGAGCGTTCTGTCACCTTTTATGCCAAAGAGCAACACCTCTCTCCCAACTATCTGTCATCCATCGTCAAAACACAATCAAGACGCACTGCTATCCAATGGATAGAAACCTTTACTATGCTGCAAGCCCAGCATTATTTACAGCTTACCAGACTCAGTATCAAGGAAATTGCCTACAAGCTGCATTTTCCAGACCAATCCGTCTTCGGACGTTATTTCAAGAAATATTGTGGCGTTTCTCCAACAGAATACAGGAATAAGAAACCCAGTGACAAATGAGAGTTTACACATTAAGAAATTGCTTTATCATACCAAATGGACAGGCAATACCGTTTACTTCCGATACTTTCCAGCTATTTCTTGCAACATTCTTCTACAAAATCTGACAAGAATTAAAGAAAACCTTATATCTTTGCGCCCAAAAACCGTTTTTTAGACTTAATTACCTATCAAGATGTTGGAAAGAGACTATATCATGCGACTGATACGCCAGTTTTTCGAAGCACTCGAAAAGCTGAAAGAAAAACGAGACACAAATGACGGAACAAGCATTCAAGTGGAAACAAACAATATGTACACCTCCTATTTCCACCAGCCCGAAGCTTTCTTCTATGAAGCCGGTTCCGATATCATCATCGGGTATATGCAAGCACGGTTTTCAGAAAAAGAATATATGCAACGAATCGAACTGTTGGCTGAACTGCTCTACTTTGATTCAACTATCAAAACGTCAAAAGAACAACAAAGAATGCTGTGGGAAAAAGTGCTTGACCTGCTTACCTTTTTAGATACACATAGCGACACTTTTTCATTCGACAGAAGACGAAAGATGGAGGATATAAAGGCTTTACTTAACCCATGAAAGTCTAAAAATATTCTTTTTCAGCAAAAAAATATGTTTTTTCCTCTTAAAATACCAATCTCCTAAAAAAGTTTTTCTATATTTGCTTACAATATGATAAAACAAGACTGATTAATTCTTATGGAAAAGATTGATAATCTCGACAAACAGATTCTGGAAATCATTTCACAGAACGCACGCATCCCGTTTAAAGATGTAGCAGCAGAATGTGGCGTATCACGCGCCGCTATCCACCAACGTGTACAACGACTTATTGACCTCGGCGTAATCATCGGTTCGGGTTACCACGTAAATCCTAAAAGCTTGGGCTACAGCACCTGCACTTACGTAGGTATCAAGCTGGAAAAAGGCTCGATGTATAAAAGTGTTGTCGCTGAACTGGAGAAGATTCCCGAAATTGTAGAATGCCACTTCACCACGGGGCCTTATACGATGCTGACCAAACTTTATTCTACCGACAACGAGCACCTCATGGAATTATTGAATTCGAAAATTCAGGAAATCCCCGGAGTTACAGCTACGGAAACACTGATTTCGCTGGAGCAAAGCATCAAAAAAGAAATCCCCATCCGTAAAGGCTCGAAATGATGGACTGGCTTATAACCAATCATATCGGAGGAATCGCCATCGGCATCTGTACGTTTCTGATTATTGGGATGTTTCATCCTATAGTCATCAAAGCCGAATACTACTTCGGCACAAGGTGCTGGTGGTGGTTCCTTGTGTTGGGAATTGCAGGAATCATTGGCTCTGTACTGGTAAACGACCTCTTGATAGCAAGCCTGTTGGGAGTATTTGCTTTTTCCTCATTCTGGAGCATTAAAGAGATATTCGAACAGCGCGAGCGTGTATTAAAAGGCTGGTTTCCAATGAATCCTAAACGGGAACAAGAATACCGATAAGTATTTGCCATTTAGAACTTACAATTTACAAATATGAATGTCTGCAATTAGCCTCAATAATTATATGCCAGATTAAAGATACTTACTTTGCCAATGCAGATATATTATTGATGGAATGCAGACATCGTAAATTGTAAACTGCGACTTATAATCAGCCGTTATCTATCGCTTCATATTTTTGTAAAGGCAATTCGCCTTTCAAAACTCCCAAGGCATTCATCGCCAAAGCTCCCATTTCATCCTCACCAGGAATTACTACGATACGCGCCAACCCTTCTATCCATTCGCGCAACAAAGAAACCACATACGCATTATGGGCTATTCCTCCTGTCAAAATAATGGCATCGGTATGTCCATGAAGTGCCACGTGCATTGCCCCGATCTGTTTGGCAACGGTATAAACCATCGCTTCGAGTACCTGCTTATGACGGACATTACCGGCATGCACCCAACGCACAATAGTCTGTACATCGGTTGTACCTAAATAGGCGAGCAGCCCTCCCCTGCCATTCAGCATCTTATGTATTTCTTTCTGCGTGTACTTGCCACTGAAGCACAAATCGACCAACTGACGCGCGGGAATAGTTCCGGCACGCTCGGGACTGAACGGACCTTCACCATCCAAAGCATTGTTAACATCGACTACCTTGCCGTGACGATGCGCACTGACCGAAATGCCCCCTCCCAAATGAGCTACCACCAAATCGAGTTCCTCATAATGCTTCTGAATAGAAGCTGCATACCGGCGAGATACGGCACGACTGTTTAAAGCATGAAAAACAGACTGGCGGGGAATTTCAGGAATACCCGAAAAACGTGCCACATCGCGCAACTCGTCGGTCACTACCGGATCGGCAATGAACGAAGGGCAACCTATCTGACTGGCAAATTCGTCTGCCATCGGTGCAGCAAGATTGGAAGCATGTTCTACCGAAGCATGCCACAAATCGTACTTGATTTGCTCATTAATTTGATACACCCCTCCCGGCGTAGGACGCAATAAGCCTCCCCGCCCGATAATGGCATCAAACGCCATCGGTATACCTGCCCGTTGCAGAGCATCAAGCACATGCATGCGCCGGTACTCATATTGCTCGTTGATATGATGAAACCTTGCCAATTCTTTAGCAGAATGAAAGACACTTTCGCGCCAGACCTGTTCCAAATCCTCGTAAACCGCCAGCTTGGTAGAAGTAGAACCAGGGTTGATAACCAGTATTTTCATAACGTATCTTGATTTAAGTTTCCTGCCAGACATGCCAACACCAAGCTATAAAACTTGGAGTTGCCCGAATCGCTGCGCGAAGGCACTACTACCGGAGCTATGGTGCCGGTAAGCATCCCTGCCATATTGGCATCACCGAACAAGGAAAGGGTTTTATAAAAAGTATTGCCTGCCTCAATATTGGGAAATATCAGCACATCGGCATTACCTACTACGGGCGAAGACAATCCCTTGATTTCGCCGCTATGCCTGTCACAAGCCGTCTTGGCATCCATCGGACCGTCAATGAACACTTTTCCGAAACGACCTTGCAGAGCCTCTTCCTTCAAGTGAACATAACTCAGCGTATGAGGAAACTTCTCATTCACCTTCTCCGAACAATGAATCAAGGCGATACGCGGCTGCTCATTACCCAGTTCACGACACAATGCCACGTCACATGATATCATTGCACGAAACTGTTCGAGCGTGGGACGAGGGATAACCGCCGCATCCGAGAACAACAGCAACTTGTGATACAAAGGCACTTGTGCCACCGCCACATGGCTCAGCACACCGCCCGGAGGAAGCAGTCCCACCTCTTTCTTCAGCACAGCCCGCAACAGATTATCAGTATTTATCAAACCTTTCATCAAGATATCAGCCTCGCCTGTACGTACCAATTCCACTGCCAAAGCCGCAGCTTCATCAGGCGTGGAAGCTTCGTATATCCTGACAAAATCGGGAGATGCCCCACGCAGCTGGTAAGCCATATCCTTATGGGCCGAATCGATTACCAACAGAAACTCGGCGATTTCTTCGCGCAAGCTACGAATAATGACGTATTCCGTATGAGGGTCATTCGGACAAACCACCGCCACTCGCCGCCGGATGCACGACGAACGCAGACGGTTTACCACTTGTGAGAGGGTTCGAAGCAATTCCATACCATCAGATTTTTGGCAAAGATGAGAAATAAATCTGAATTTATCCCTATCTTTGCCTTGATTCCACCAAAGATTTAACTTATGAAAACGTTTCAAACATTTGACATCGAATCCACATACCGTGCACTTCACAGCCGGTTCCCCAATCATAATAGTGCCCCCGTTATTGGCATCACCGGAAACTTCAGCGAAGGAAATCTAAGCCTTGCACCAGGATATTATGCTTCCATTCTGAAAGCAGGAGGTATTCCGCTTATTATACCACCATTCGAAAACGATAACATTTTGATAAACCTCCTTGACAATATAGACGGACTCTTATTAAGTGGAGGAGGAGATATCAATCCTTTATTCCTGAAAGAAGAACCAGTAAAAGAATTACACAATATAAATCCTTATCGTGACCAGCAGGAATTACTGATAGCCCGTCTGGCAGCCAATCGCCAAATACCCATGCTAGGTATTTGCAGGGGCATACAGATAATGAACGCCGCATTGGGAGGAAGCCTATACCAAGATATTTATTCACAGACCGGAAACGAACTCATCAAACACAACCAGGACCTGGACCGTGCATATGCCTCACATACCGTCCGGATAGCAACTGACAGCCAGCTTGCTAAAATTATGGGGCAGAACACTTTGCCTGTCAATTCATTCCATCATCAGGCAGTAAAAGAACCAGCTCCTGGCTTCCGCATATCTGCAACGTCCGCCGATGGCATTATCGAAGCCATTGAAAGTACTGAAGGCAAATCAATGCTCGGCGTGCAATGGCACCCCGAATGTTTCATCCTGAATGGCGACGAATGCATGATGCCCCTCTTCAACTGGCTCTTACAAGAAGCAGACTCTTTCCGGCAAGCCAAAGCACTGCATCAACGAATATTGACACTAGACTCTCATTGCGACACTCCAATGTTCTTCGAACAAGGCATCAACTTTGCCACACGAGACCCGAAGATAAAGGTTGACTTACACAAAATGACGGAAGGACGGCAAGATGCCACCATCATGGTAGCCTATCTCCCGCAGAAAGAACGTACCGATGAAGCCTTACTGGCAGCTACCGCTAAAGCCGACCAGTTATTGAACGAGATAGAACACATGGTAGTCATGAATTGTACCGCCATCGACATTGCCTATACCCCCAAAGACCTGTACCGGCTGAAACAAGCCGGCAAGAAAGCCATTATGCTGGGTATCGAAAACGGATATGCTATCGGAAAAGACCTAAGCAACATTGAACGTTTCCGCAAACGAGGAGTAGTATACATGACCTTGTGTCACAATGGGAACAACGACATCTGCGGTTCAGCACGATACAACGAAGGAAACCTGGGCGTAAGCGATTTCGGCGAACAGGTCATCCACGAAATGAACCGTGTAGGTATGTTGGTCGACTTATCGCACGCAGGCGAACAGAGTTTCTACGATGCACTGGATATCAGCTGCCAACCCGTAGTCTGCTCACACTCTTCCAGCCGGGCTCTATGTGACCATCCACGTAATCTGACCGATGAGCAACTGAAAGCCATTGCCCGCAAAGACGGCGTGGTACAACTCTGCCTATATGGTGGTTTTCTCCGTACAGACCGTCCGGCTACCCTTGATGATGCAATCGAACATTTACATCACATCGTCAACCTCATAGGAGTAGACCATGTAGGCATCGGTACCGATTTTGATGGAGATGGGGGTATCATCGGTTGCAACGACTCGTCTGAGTTGATAAACTTTACCCGCAAATTGTTATATGAACGATACAGCGAAGAAGACATCCAACTGATTTGGGGAGGCAATTTCCTGCGGGTAATGCAACAAGTACAAAAAATTTAGTGTCTTATACTGATATGATTTACATCGTTCTGTTTTAAGAAGCTGTTTTGAATTTCTCCAAAAAGTTTTTCTTGGCTTGATGTATCCGTTTTCGTGTGTGCTTTGGGCGATTTTTTGGTCCTTTTCGCTCCTGTTCTTCGTCAGATAGCCCGCTATCTTCCTCATCACAGAAGCGAAAATGCCTCAAAAACTCATCCCAAATCATCGCACGATAAATTCAAAACAGCTTCTAAATTAATCAAAGAAAAATGTTATGGGCATTTATAATCAAATTCCCAAAGCCATATAATTGAAATATCTGATTGGATTATATTATCAATCCAGCCATCATCCTTTTATGGTTTCCATATCAAAACCGTACGTTCTCCAATTGAAAACCGTACGTTCTCGATATGGAAACCGTACGGTTTTGATATGGAGAACGTAAAAGGAAGACAGCTTGAAACAGATACTGAACCTTTCAATCATACATTGATTCATATCCGCTAAACAAATTTATCGGAAATTTTTTTTGCAGATCAAACATACACAAACCGAGAAACTTGCGTTATAGATAGAAAAAACATATACCTTAATTAATATGAGTTACACTAAACATTTCTATCTACCTCTTCTCCTGACGTGGCTAACTTGCGCCTGTGGAGAGTATCAGCTTGAAGAAGAGACGGGTGAAACCATCGAAAACGTCCCCCACACCGTACAAGTGGTCACCCGAAGCGACAACAATGCCCCTATTCATTACCCCCTCACTGTTTACCTGTTTAATGAAGAAGGTAAATGCATCCAGCAAGACATCATCGCCGATGAATCCGCATCATATAGCAAAAGCATTGCAGAAGGGAAATACACCATTATTCTGCTATCCGGCATCACGGAAGACGAATACTTCATGCCACTCGACATCACTCCCGAAAGTTACATCAGCATCAAGGAATCTAATTTTGCCAAAGCTCCCATCCAGATAGCACAAGCCCAAATAAACCTGACAAAATCAACAACAGTACAAATGACCCTGTCATACGCTGTAGCTTCTGTCAGTTTTGTTATCAATGACGTACCCGAAGAAGCCACCAACGTCAGTATAGACATATCTCCAGTCAGTTCAGGCATCGCCTTCAATAATGCATACAAAAACGACCAGCAATCATGTACCATACCTTGCGCAAAAGAAGGTAACCAATGGATGAGCGAAACCGTTTATATCCTTCCTCATGAAAGCTCGTCTACCCACCTGTCTGTACAGATAGACCAACCTGAAGGAAATAAAACCTACGGCTACACTTACCAATCAGCACTGCTAGCCGGATATCCATACCAGTTTACCGGCAATTATAAAGACGGAATCACGCTGAACGGAGAATTTCAAGCCGAAGGCTGGCACCCATTGGTAGGCGTAGAGTTCGGCATAAGCGAAACCATCCCCGATAATCCCGATGATACAGAAGAAAATCCTGGCACAATTACAGGAAATGCAGATACTTATTATGTATCAACATTACCCGAAGAAGAAGAAAGTATTTGGGAAAATTTCTTTGTATGGAAAATAACCGAAATTTCCGACACTGAATGCGAAGCCTTTCTTATTGCCCCTGAACAATGGGAAACACAGGCAGACAAAGGAGAAGAAATCCTGGCGGATTACGAAATAAGCGGTATCGATGGCTGGCGGGTATTCACTAAGGAAGAAGCCAAAAGCTTTATCGCTCAATATAGAGACCTCGATTTAAACCAATTGCTGCAAGATAACGGGCTGGCACCCTTCTATGGCAATGAAGATGATGAAGACCGATACCTATGTAATGATTGCCAGTCAAGTTTTGCTTTCTGGAGTTCAAGCATATCAAAAGTCGGCTCCAAACGTACCTATTACCTCCGTCCCGTAAAAACTGTACACCTGACAGTCAGGTAACAAGTCAAAATAACAAGACAAGATATCAGTTGAAATGTTTTTAAACAGCAGGCAACTGATATCTTGTCTACTCATTTACCGGCATATTTCCGCAATTCTTCTGCCACCAGTTCCAGTTCAGCATACCAGTCTTCACCGAACCGGCGGATAAGAGGTTCTTTCAAGAACTGATAAACCGCCACGTCTTTCTTTTCGCCCAACACTACAGCAGCCTTGCAAATATCCCAACGATGATAATTTAATGCCGTGTAAGGTCCGCACTTGCCAAGGCGGACCGGATAGAGGTGACACGATATCGGTTTGTAAAAAGCGCAACGTCCTTCACGAAAAGCTTTTTCTATGGCACAATAGCAATATCCCTTCTCATCGTGACAAGTGAATACACAATCTTTCCCGTTCACGATAGAAGTCACCAAGTCACCTTCCTGATCAGTATATACCACTCCTTGCCTGTCGATTATCTCCCGCGCCTCGGGTGACAAATCTTCCCATACCACCGGCAACACTTCTTCCAGTTTCTCCACTTCCTCCAATTCTACCGGAGCTCCAGCATCGCCCTCAATACAGCATACACCTTTGCAGGCATCTAAGTCACAAAAAAACTTCCCGGTAAAGATGTCAGATGAAACCACGACATCTCCAACTTCAATCATCATATCTTTTGGTGATTTATAAACAAAGTTCCTTTTTAAATAAGAAGGTATCAATTGATACGACAACAAGGCTTCAAGAATTCTAACTCCTCAAAAGCTTTGCCATCTTATCAACTGATACCCTTGTCAATTGTCTTTCTCAGATTATTTAATCAAATCTTTTCCTGTCATGTCTGTAGGTTGTGGCATCCCCATGATATGTAAAATAGACGGAGCCACATCTGCCAGTACACCGTTTGCCACCTGAGCATCCTTGTTTGCCGTCACATATACAAACGGAACCGGATTCAGCGAATGGGCTGTGTTCGGCGTACCGTCTTCGTTCAAGGCATGGTCGGCATTACCATGGTCAGCAATGATGATAACCTCGTAATCATTTGCCTTAGCAGCTTCCACTGTATCGCGTACACAGTTATCAATAGCCACTACAGCCTTCTCGATAGCTTCGTAAACTCCCGTATGTCCTACCATATCACCGTTGGCATAGTTCACTACGATAAAATCGTATTGCTGTGTATTAATTGCTTCCACCAGCTTGTCTTTCACCTCGTAAGCGCTCATTTCCGGTTTCAGGTCGTAAGTAGCCACCTTCGGTGACGGAACCAAGATACGGTCTTCCCCATCAAACGGAGCCTCGCGTCCACCATTAAAGAAGAAAGTAACATGCGCATATTTTTCAGTCTCAGCTATGTGGAGCTGCTTTTTACCATTCTTCGACAGATATTCACCCAGCGTATCTGCCACGTTTTCTTTCGGGAAGATGATATGAACCCCTTTGAACGAAGCATCATACGGCGTCATGCAGTAATACTGCAAACCTGGAATAGTTTTCATGCCTTCTTCCGGCATATCCTGCTGGGTCAATACTACGGTCAACTCTTTCGCGCGGTCGTTACGGTAATTGAAGAATATCACCACATCCCCCTCTTTGATGGTACCATCGAAATTGGCATTGTTAATCGGTTTGATGAATTCGTCAGTCACACCTTCGTCATACGATTCCTGCATTGCCTGCACCATATCCGTAGCCTGCTTACCTTTGCCTTCTACCAGCAAATCGTAGGCTTCCTTCACACGGTTCCAGCGTTTATCACGGTCCATAGCATAAAAACGTCCTACGATAGAAGCAATTTTACCAGCCGACTGGGCACAATGTGCAGTCAGTTGTTCGATAAATCCTTTACCGCTCTTGGGGTCGGTATCACGGCCATCCATGAAGCAATGGATGAACGTATTTTCCAAACCATATTCTTTGGCGATATCACACAATTTAAAGAGATGCTCCAGCGAAGAATGTACCCCGCCGTTCGAAGTCAATCCCATAAAATGGATATTCTTGCCCTGCTCTTTAGCATAAGAGAATGCAGACACGATTTCCGGATTCTTCAGAATGCTACCGTCGGCACATGCGCGGTTGATTTTCACCAGGTCCTGATACACAATACGACCCGCACCGATATTCAGATGACCTACTTCCGAGTTGCCCATCTGCCCATCTGGTAAACCCACGTTTTCACCACTTGCCTGAAGCTGGGAGTGTGGATACGTAGCCAACAGGCTGTCCCAATACGGAGTAGGGGTATTGAAAATCACATCGTCTTTCTTGTGGTCTCCACAACCCCAACCGTCCAAAATCATTAAAAGAGCTTTCTTAGCCATAATCTTATTTTGTTTAAAAGTTGATATATCCTGTTTTACAACACGCAAAATTACAAAATCTCTTCCTTATAACATACTTTTTTAAATGAAAAATCGTTTAGAAACACAAGGGAATGCCTAATGTAATCCCGATAGCGGTCAGAATGGTAATCCGTATTCCCACAAATGTTTTTCAATATCGGATAATCTGCACAAATTAGATGCATTTACCCTGTCAATCGTCCATTATCCATTGTCATTGACAAAGTTTTCTTTACCTTTGCTGATAAAAATCGAAAGATATGTTTACAGTAATCGGACTTATGTTGGGAGGAATGTGTATCGGCTTTTTGCTACGCAGGCGGCAACTTACTGGAATACACCAGATTATCACGGTACTTATCTGGATCTTGTTGTTTTTATTGGGCATCGAAGTCGGGGAAAACCGGCAAATTATCGAGGGGGTTGCCACATTAGGCCTGGAAGCATTAGCTATCACCATAACTGCCGTTATCGGAAGCTGCCTGGCAGCCTGGGCGTTGTGGAAATCTGTATACAAACGAAAAAGAAGAGCGGCATGAAAGGAAGTTTGATTATTGTGGGCTTTTTCGCATTGGGATGTTTATGTGGATTATTCCATATCATCCCTGTTTCTTTGGCTAAGACTGACATTAGTTTTTACACGTTGTGTGCCCTGATGTTCAGTGTAGGACTAAGCATCGGCAATGATCCACAGACGCTGAATAATTTCCGTAGTCTGAATCCTCGTCTGGCATTTCTTCCCATAATGACCATCTTTGGCACTCTTTCTGCCACGGCACTGGTAAGCTTGCTGCTTCCACACCGCAGTGCAGCCGACTGCATGGCAGTAGGTGCCGGATTCGGTTATTACTCGCTGTCGAGTATCTTCATTACCGAATATAAAGGTCCGGAACTGGGAACCATCGCCCTCTTATCGAACATTTTGCGTGAAATTCTCACACTGCTGTGCGCACCACTACTGGTTCGCTGGTTTGGCAATCTGGCACCCATATCAGCCGGAGGAGCCACCACGGCAGACACCACCCTGCCTGTCATTACTCAATGTGCAGGACAGCAGTTTGCCGTAGTATCCATCTTCCATGGTTTTATAACAGATTTCAGCGTACCGTTTCTGGTGACTTTTTTCTGTTCGATTTAAAACATCTTCGCTACCCGCTCTATGCCTGCGACCAGCACATCAATTTCCTCCTTTGTATTATATAGAGCGAAAGATGCACGTACAGTACCTTCAATACCCAAACGATGCATCAAAGGTTCGGCACAATGATGTCCCGTACGAACAGCAATACCCAAACGATCGAGCAAGGTGCCCATATCAAAATGATGGATATTGCCAACCAAAAAGGATATAACTGAACTTTTCTGTGCAGCCTCGCCAAAGATACGCATCCCCCGCACCTCTTTCAGGCGCTGCATGGCATACTGCGTCAGTCCGTGTTCGTAAGCCTCTATCTGTTCCATCCCAATTGCTGATACATAGTCAAGAGCTTTTGCCAATGCCGTACTGCCAATATAATCGGGAGTACCCGCCTCGAACTTAAAAGGAAGCTCATTGAATGTGGTTTTTTCGAAACTTACGTTCTTAATCATTTCGCCTCCTCCCTGATAGGGCGGCAACTTATCCAGCCAAGCCTCTTTTCCATAAAGCACGCCAATACCCGTAGGACCGTATACCTTATGCCCACTGAACACATAAAAATCGGCATCCAGTGCCTGTACATCTACCGGGATATGGGGAATACTTTGGGCTCCGTCTATCAACACAGGAACATTGTGAGCATGAGCTATCCGAACTAATTCACTGACCGGGTTAATAGTACCCAGTACATTCGACACATGAGCAACCGACACAATACGGGTACGCGGCGTGAAAAGTTTCTCATATTCAGCCAGCGACAGTTCGCCACGTTCATTCATCGGAATCACTTTCAAGACGATTCCCTTACGTGCTGCCTGTAATTGCCACGATACGATATTGCTGTGGTGTTCCATTACCGAGACTATCACTTCGTCACCTTCTTTCATCTGGCTATCGGCAAAGGTGGAAGCCACTAAATTGATGCTCTCTGTCGTCCCCCGTGTAAAAACAATTTCAGAAATACTGCGCGCATTGATAAACTTACGTACCGTTTCGCGTGAAGCCTCGTGCAGGTTAGTTGCCTGCTGCGAAAGGAAATGCACTCCACGGTGTACATTGGCATTCACCGAATAGTATTCATCGGTTATCGACTCCACTACACACCGAGGCTTTTGCGTAGTAGCCCCATTGTCCAGATAGACCAGCGGTTTGCCGTACACCGTTCGTGAAAGTATCGGAAAGTCTTCTCTGATTTTTGTTATGTCGTACATATTCAGATTTTGAGTTTTTAAGAGCCTGTTTTAAATGTTCCAATAAAGCAAGAAACTGTTTTGAATTTCTCCAAAAAGTTTTCTAGCCTTGATGCGTTCGTTCGCGTGTGCTGATTGGGAATGAGTTTTTAAGTTCTTTAATTCTCAAATCTTTTAACCACATCAACTTAAGAACTTATAAACCTAAAAACTCAAAAACTCATTTACATATCGCACATCCCTGGCACTTGTTCAGTTCGCCACGGAAACGCTTTTCTACCAGACGGTGCAAACGGTCTTTCAATGCCTCCATCCGGATACAGTCGATAACTTCACCCACAAAGGCAAACATCAGCAATAGACGGGCTTCCTTCAGGGGGATGCCACGCTGTTGCATGTAAAACAATGCATTCTCGTCAAGCTGACCTACCGTGGCACCGTGCGAGCACTTCACATCATCGGCATAAATTTCCAGCTGAGGCTGCGTGTACATCCGTGCTTCACGGGTAGCACATAAATTTCGGTTGGTCTGTTGCGAAGACGTATGCTGAGCACCTGGACGAACCAATACTTTTCCGGCAAAAGCACCTGTCGCCTGGTCGTCGAGCACATACTTAAAAAGCTCGTTGCTTGTACAACCAGGCACTTTATGGTCGATAAAAGTATTGTTATCTACCTGTTCGTTCTTGTCGGCTATTGCCATACCACAAAGGTTCACCTCGGCTCTCTCTCCCGATAGTGTCACACGGGTAGTATTCCGGGTAGTTCCATTATGCAACGTAATGCCATTCAGCAAGACATTACTTCCTGCCTGCTGATCGACAAACAACTGATTGAAACGCACCGTACTGTTGTGAGTTTCTTCCAACTCATAAAGGTCGAATACAGCATTCTCCCCCACAAAAACTTCCGTCACTTGCGTGGAAAGGAAGTTCACATTATCCATTGCATGGTCGCATACCAGCAGCTTCGCCTGCGCATCTTTTTCTACAATAACCAATAAACGGCGGTTCACCATAAAATCAACATCGGCACGCAAGATATTTACCAACTGGACAGGCCGTTCCATCACCACGCCACTCGGGACATACATCAGCACACCGTCTTGTGCAAACATCGTGTTGAACGCGGTCAACCCGTCTTGCGATGTATCGGCAAGCTTTCCATAATACGACTTTATCAGGTCCGGATAGAGTCTGGCCATCTCCTTCAAGCTACCGAACAATACTCCTTCGGGCAATTGAGCCGAAGGATGCACATGCTTATCAAACGTGTCATTGACTACGAAATAAAGCGAAGTACTCATATTCGGCACATCACACTTGAACACTTCATACGGGTTGACAGGAAATTCCAACCTGTTCAGGTTCAACCCGAAGTCGGGAGCAAAATACTTCCCCACCTCCGTATATTTATAATCCTCCTCTTTACGCGTAGGAAAGCCCAAGCGTTCGAAATCGGCAAAAGCCTTGGCACGCGGGGCATTCATCGCCTCAGCACTGTTACGGCAGAGAAGTGCCTCATACTGCGTAAAAAGGTCGATATACTGTTGTTCCGCTTTCATACACTTACTCTCCCAATTCTTTCTTGATCCAGTCGTATCCTTTTTCTTCCAGTTCCAGTGCCAATTCAGGTCCAGCCGTTTTCACTATGCGTCCTTTATAAAGCACATGTACTATATCTGGCTTGATATAATCCAGCAAACGTTGGTAATGGGTAATGACAATGCAACTGGTTTCCGGTGTCTTCAATTTGTTCACACCTTCTGCCACAATGCGCAATGCATCGATATCCAGCCCCGAATCTGTTTCATCCAAAATGCTCAGCTTCGGTTCCAACATAGCCATCTGGAAGATTTCGTTCCGCTTCTTCTCACCACCCGAAAAGCCTTCGTTCACCGAACGGTTTGCCAACTTGCTGTCCAATTCCACTACCTCGCGCTTCTGGCGCATCAGTTTCAGGAATTCGCTTGCCGTCAGTGCAGGAAGCCCCTTATACTTCCGTTGCTCGTTTACTGCCGTGCGCATAAAGTTCACCATGCTCACTCCCGGAATCTCTACCGGATACTGGAACGATAAGAACAATCCTTCATGGCTCCGGTCTTCCGGACTCATAGCCAAAAGGTCTTTCCCGTCGAAAGTGACCGAACCGCGAGTCACCTCGTATGCCGGATGTCCTACTAATACATTACTCAGCGTACTCTTTCCCGAACCGTTCGGTCCCATAATGGCATGCACTTCGCCAGTCTTCACACTCAGGTTGATTCCTTTTAATATCTCTTTGCCGTTAATCGAGGCATGTAAATCTTTTATTTCTAACATAAACTTTTATAAATTAAGAATGAAGAATGAAGAATGAAGAATCAACAGATTCCTCATCCCCCATCCCTCATTGCATATTTAATTCATCATTCTTCATTCTTAATTCTTCATTATCCTACGCTTCCCTCCAACGAAACCGAAAGCAGCTTTTGCGCTTCCACAGCAAACTCCATCGGGAGCTTGTTCAACACTTCTTTAGCATATCCGTTCACAATCAAACCGACTGCGTCTTCGGTAGAAATACCACGTTGGTTACAATAAAAAAGCTGATCTTCTGATATTTTCGAAGTAGTAGCTTCGTGTTCTACCACTGCCGTCTCGTTATGGATATCCATGTAGGGAAATGTATGTGCACCACACTCGCTACCCAACAAGAGTGAATCGCACTGGCTATAGTTGCGCGCACCATCCGCCCGTTCAGCCACACGCACCAGTCCACGATAAGAGTTCTGACTTCGTCCGGCACTGATGCCCTTGCTGACAATGGTAGAACGAGTGTTACGTCCCAGGTGAATCATTTTCGTTCCCGTATCTGCCTGCTGGTAATTGTTCGTAACCGCCACTGAATAAAATTCGGCAGTCGAGTTGTCACCGCTCAGAATACAGCTGGGATATTTCCAAGTAATGGCAGAACCGGTTTCTACCTGCGTCCATGATAACTTACTGCCTTCACCTTTACAAATGCCTCGCTTGGTAACAAAGTTATATACCCCTCCCTTACCCTCGGCATCGCCGGGATACCAGTTCTGCACTGTAGAGTATTTCACTTCAGCACGGTCAAGCACCACAATTTCCACAATAGCTGCATGAAGCTGATTCTCGTCACGCATCGGAGCCGTACATCCTTCCAAATACGACACATAACTGTCATCATCTGCCACAATAAGTGTCCGTTCGAACTGTCCGGTACCAGCAGCATTAATACGGAAATAAGTAGAAAGTTCCATCGGACACCGGACACCTTTAGGAATATAAACAAACGAACCGTCACTAAACACTGCCGAATTGAGAGCTGCAAAGAAATTGTCACGATACCCTACTACCGAACCTAAGTATTTCTTTACCAAGTCAGGATGTTCGCGTACCGCTTCACTGATAGAGCAAAAGATAATGCCTTTCTCCATCAATGTTTCCTTAAAGGTAGTCTTTACCGACACCGAATCCATCACCGCATCCACCGCCATACCACTTAATGCAAGCTGTTCTTCCAACGGAATCCCCAGCTTATTGAATGTTTTCAACAGTTCGGGGTCTACATCATCAAGACTCTTCGGACCCTCTTTCTTACGTGTAGGGTCGGCATAATACGATATAGCCTGGTAGTCGATATCAGGAATCGTAAGATGTGCCCAGGTGGGCATATCCATTGTCAGCCAGTGGCGGTAAGCTTTCAGGCGGAAATTGAGCAACCATTCAGGCTCGTTCTTTTTTGCCGAGATAAGCCTTACCACATTTTCGTCCAGCCCACGATCGATAATATCGGTATGAATGTCCGTAGTGAAGCCATATTTATACTTCTCACGGGTCAGTTCTTTTACATATTTATTGGGTTCTAACTGCATAGTTCAGTCGGTTAAATGATTAGTCATATCTTTCATTGCCGGGTAGAAATAGCCCGACACATCCTTCACCGGAATATAGAACAACGATTGTTCCTTTGTGGTTCGGCCGATTAAATAATCTTCACCATCGGCAAATGCAAGGATACGAAGCACAATACTTAGCAGCAATACAAATTTCAAGCCTCCCAACCCTGCTCCCAGACACCGGTTTACGAATCCCAACCGAAGCCCTTCGGCAAGCCGGGTGAGCAACGAGCCAAGTATCAGAAAACACAAAGGCACCCCTACACCGATAAGCACGAAAGCCAAGCCACGTGCCAGTGCCACCGAGGTACCTAACGCTTCGCCTAGCCGGTCACCTACGGCCACAAACAGAGCACGCGCCAGCAACAAGCCAGCCAAAAGCCCTACGATGGAAGCCAATTGACGGATGGCACCTTTCCAAAAACCTACCGCCGCCCCCATTGCCACTATTGCCGTTATTAACCAATCCAGCGAAGACACTTCCTAATTAATAATTAATTAATACTTAACAATGAATAACTAACAGTGAACTATGAATAACGGTGAGACAAACATAGTTCCGTTATTCATAGTTCACTGTTAGTTATTCATTGATTACAACGTTTGTTTTACTTCCACTTCTTCGTAGGTTTCTATCACATCACCCACCTTGATATCGTTGCAGTTCGTAAGACTGATACCACACTCGAAGTTGGTACCCACCTCCTTCACATCATCCTTAAAGCGTTTCAAGGCATTGATGTTTCCTGTATAAATCACGATACCGTCACGGATCAGACGTGCCTTGTCGGTACGTTTCACTTTGCCGGTCTTTACCATTGCACCGGCTACCATACCCACTTTGCTGATATTGAATACCTCACGCACTTCGATAGTGGCAGTAACCTGTTCTTTCACCGTAGGAGCAAGCATACCTTCCATTGCAGCCTTCACCTCTTCGATAGCATCGTAGATGATGGAATATTTGCGGATATCTACACCTTCCTGCTCGGCAAGCTTTGCCGCACTGCCCGAAGGACGCACCTGGAATCCCACGATAATGGCGTTCGAAGCTGCAGCAAGCGATACATCCGACTCCGAAATCTGTCCTACGCCCTTATGAATGACATTTACCTGTATCTGTGGAGTAGAAAGTTTGATAAGTGAATCGCTCAATGCCTCTACCGAACCGTCCACGTCACCTTTCACAATGATGTTCAGTTCATGGAAATCACCTAATGCCAGACGGCGCCCTACCTCATCCAGTGTCAGCATCTTCTGGGTACGCAATCCCTGTTCGCGTTGTAACTGTTCACGCTTATTGGCAATCTCACGTGCTTCCTGTTCACTATCAAATACATGGAATGTATCACCCGCTGCCGGAGCACCATTCAATCCCAAAATCAATACAGGCTCCGACGGACCGGCCTCTTTCATGCGTTGGCCACGCTCGTTGAACATAGCCTTCACCTTGCCATAATATTTTCCAGCCAGCACGATATCACCTACGTGAAGCGTACCGTTCGATACCAGTACCGTAGCTACATAACCACGTCCTTTATCCAGCGAAGATTCAATGATAGAGCCTGTAGCTTTACGGTTCGGATTCGCTTTCAAGTCAAGCATCTCGGCTTCCAGCAATACCTTTTCCAAAAGTTCTTTCACACCCGTACCTTTCTTGGCCGAAATATCCTGCGACTGGTACTTGCCTCCCCATTCTTCTATCAGGAAGTTCATCTGTGCCAGCTCTTCCTTTATCTTATCAGGGTTGGCATTGGGCTTGTCTATCTTGTTGATGGCAAACACAATGGGCACGCCTGCCGCCATCGCATGATTGATGGCTTCCTTGGTCTGCGGCATCACGTTATCATCTGCTGCAACAATGACAATCACCACATCTGTTACTTTTGCACCGCGGGCACGCATAGCCGTAAACGCTTCGTGTCCCGGAGTATCCAGAAAAGTAATGTGGCGCCCGTCCTCCAGCTTCACGTTATAAGCACCAATGTGCTGTGTGATACCTCCAGCCTCACCAGCTATCACATTCGCTTTACGGATATAGTCGAGCAACGAAGTTTTTCCGTGGTCTACGTGACCCATTACCGTTACAATCGGTGCCCGAGGCTGTAGGTCTTCTTCTGCATCAGCTTCTTCCTCAACCGCCTGTGCCACTTCTGCACTTACATATTCTGTCTTAAAGCCAAATTCTTCCGCTACCAGATTTATGGTTTCTGCATCCAGACGCTGGTTGATAGACACCATGATACCCACGCTCATACACGTAGAGATGACTTGCGTTACCGGCACGTTCATCATGTTCGCCAATTCATTAGCAGTCACAAACTCGGTCAGCTTCAATACTTTGCTTTCTTCTTCCTGCTGTTCTTCCTGCTCCAGCTGGCGGTTCTGTATGATTTCACGTTTTTCTTTCCGGTACTTGGCAGCCTTATTCTTTCCCTTGCTGGTCAGGCGTGCCAAGGTTTCTTTCACCTGTTTTGCTACATCCTCGTCACTCACTTCAGGTTTTGCTACGGCTTTCTTAAAACGGTCTTTGGCATGCTTGCCGCCCCCTTGGGCATTCTTTCCCGATTTTCCACTACTTTCTCCACCCCGCGAAACCTGACTTGCAGCTGTATTGATGTCCACACGTTCTTTTCCTATACGGTTACGTTTCTTCTTACTGTTTGCCGTGTTATCACCATCTCCTGCTTTTTCAGTTTTTTCATCGGTTTTCCGTATTTCCTTAATAATGGCATCTTTCATCTGCCGGCGTTGCTCTTGCCGCTGGCGGTCTTTTTCCTCCCGTTCCTTACGTTTTTCTTCTTTTGTTTTTTTCTTCGGGCGAGTCGACTGATTCAGCGTAGCAAGATCAATCTGTCCCACTACATTGATTTTCGACTTGAACTCGGTAGGACGTATCTTGAATATCCCGTCTTCTGTCTTACCCTGCACATTCTGTGCCTCTATTGTTTCTTTCTTTTCTTCCATCGGCTCCGGTTTCTGTTCCTCAGCTTTTTCTTGTTCTGGTTGTTCCGGCTTTTCATCCGGCTGTGCTGCCGGTCGGGGAGCCGTCCCCGTTTCCGTTACTTCAGGCTCTGCCTGCGGTTGTACAGGTTTCACTTCCGTATCTGCCTGCTGTTCTTTTCCTGAAGCAGAAGAAACCTTTGCATCCTTTTCTTTTGCGCTTGCCTGTCCGCCTGCAGACTTCTTTCCAGTACGCAGACTGTCCAAATCAATCTTTCCTACGGGCTTGAAGCGTGGACGGCTTTCCTCTGGCACTTCTATTTCTATCATTTCAGGCTGTGCCTTTCCCCCGTGCAGGTCTTCTATCGAAACAGAAGCCTTACTACGCTCTTTATTCTGGCGTTCCTGAAATATTTTTTCCGACTCTATCTTCAAATCCTTGTCTTTGCTGAATTCTTTTACGAGTGCAGCATATTGTTCATCGGTTATTTTCGCATTCGGATTCGCTTCCACAGCATATCCCTTCCGTTGCAAGAAGTCGACCGCTGTAGCTATCCCCACATTCAAATCTCTTGTTACTTTATTCAGTCTTATCATCATTCCCTTTACAATTTACCATTTACAATTTACCATTCGGGCATTCACCGTTTGCAGTCTACCATTTCGGGACCATTTACAGATGTACAATTCTGCGCACTGTAATAAAGACAAATTGTAAATTGTAAATGGTAAATGGCAAACGTTACTGGTTGCCTTCAAACTCCGCCTTCAGTATTCTCAAGACATCGTCTACCGTATTCTCTTCCAAGTCGGCTTTCTCAATCAACATCTCACGCGGAGCGTTCAGCACACCCTTGGCTGTATCGATGCCAATGCCTTTAATAGCATTTATCACCCATTCGTCTATCTCATCCTTGAATTCGTCAAGATAGATATCCTCATCTACTGTACCTTCTTCCACCTCGCGGTATACGTCTATCGTGTATTCGGTCAGCATACTTGCCAGCTTGATGTTCATACCTCCCTTACCGATAGCCAGTGATACTTCTTCCGGTTTCAGGTACACTTCTGCCTTCTTCTCTTCTTCGTGCATCACGATGCTCGACACCTTGGCAGGGCTCAGTGCACGCTGGATAAACAGCTGCAAGTTGGCCGTGTAATTGATAACATCAATGTTCTCGCCCTGCAACTCACGCACTATACCGTGAATACGCGAACCTTTTACTCCCACACACGCACCTACCGGATCGATACGATCATCGTATGACTCTACTGCAATCTTTGCCCGTTCGCCGGGAATACGCGCTATACGCCGGATAGTAATCAACCCGTCTGCTATTTCAGGCACTTCTTGTTCGAACAACCGCTGCAGGAACATCGGCGAGGTACGGCTCAAAATGATTTTCGGGTTATTGTTCTTGTTGTCCACCCGTGCTACTACGGCACGTACCGTTTCACCTTTACGGTAAAAATCACCCGGTATCTGTTCGGTACGCGGCAGCAACAATTCGTTCCCTTCATCGTCCAACAGCAAGATTTCCTTCTTCCATATCTGGTATACCTCGGCAGCCATCACCGTACCTACACGGTCGATATACTTGTTATACAAGCTATCTTTCTCCAGCTCCAATATCTTCGAAGCGAGCGTTTGCCGCAGGTTCAGGATGGCACGCCGCCCAAACTTCTCGAAGATTACCTCATCGGTCACTTCCTCACCCACTTCATACGAAGCATCTATCTGCCGTGCTTCACTCAGTGCTATCTGTCGGTTAGGGTCGGTCAAGTCTTCATCTGCCACCACCTCACGGTTGCGCCATATCTCGAAATCCCCTTTATCGGGATTCACAATTACATCGTAATTCTCATCCGAACCGAACATCTTGGCTATCACGCTGCGGAACGACTCTTCCAGCACGCTTACCATCGTGGTGCGGTCTATGTTTTTCAACTCCTTAAATTCCGAAAACGTGTCAATCAAACTGACTGCAGGTTCTTTCTTCGCCATAACATCTATTTAAAGCTAATTAAGTATTTGGTGTATTTTATCTCATCGTATGCAAAAGCCTTGTCCTGTTCCTCCAGCCGCGGACGTTTCGCCCCTTCCGGCTTCACCTTCACTTTTATCGCAATCGTAAAACCAGCTTCGTCGGCTGCTTTCAGGATACCGGTCCATTTCTTGCCGGCAGCATCCATCACCTCTACCTCTTTACCGATATGCATCAAGTATTGTTTCAACACTTTAAAAGGCTGTCCGATACCTGCCGAACCGACCTCCAGTTCATAATCCTCTTCTTCCCGGTTCAGCCGCGACTCGATAAACCGGCTCAACTCTACACAATCGTCAATCCACACCCCTTCGGCATGGTCTATTTCTACTACGATTTTGTCATCTGGGCTTACAGAGACATCTACCAGAAAATAATCTTTCCCGTCCAGCCATTCTTCAACTATACGGGTCACTGCTTGTTTGTCTATCATGCAATATTAATAGTGAATAAAAAAAGGAGCCTTACCGCCCCTCCACCTTCTTTTTCATCTCGCCTGCAAAGATACAAATAATCTGACGCACTACAAAATATAAGAATAATTATTTCATTTTTAATTCAATTTAACACAGCTGGATTCCTGCCTTATCCCTTCTTGGCTTTCCGGTAAGCATAAGGCGACATGCCCATAATCTTGTTGAACAGACGCGAAAAGTAATAGGCATCATCTATGCCTACCTTGTAACAGATCTGATTGACCTTCATGTCAGTCGAGTCAAGTAAGAAACAGGCCTCCTGTATCTTCATCAAGTTGAAATACTCCAACACACTGTGTCCCGTCTTCCGTTTGAACAACATCGAGAAATGTGAAGCCGAATAACCACTTTGCGCCGTCAGCTCCTGAAGTGTAAGCCGTTTTTCCAGATTCTCTTTCATATAATGTATAGTCACATCAACAAGTCCTTCATCATCTGTCCGCCCACCATAAGCCGCACGGTATTGTTGGACATAACGCAACGAGCCTAAATAATGATGAAAAAGCGAAGATGCATAATACAGATTCTCGTTGCTATAGCCCGACTTCAGTGTAAGAAACTGTTTTGAATTTCTTCAAAAAGTTTTTCTCGTCTTGATGTATCCGTTTTCGTGTGTGCTTTGGGCGATTTTTTGGTCCTTTCCGCTTCTGTTCTTCGTCAGATAGCCCGCTATCTTCCTCATCACACAAGCGGAAATGCCTCAAAAACTCATCCCAAATCATCGCACGATAAATTCAAAACAGTTTCTAAGAAAAATCTCCTCAAACAAGTTGATGCGATTATTGATGCGCGAATGTTTCTCGGGCAAAATTTCCATAGGCTGCGCAGCATTTTTAGCATAACAAGAAGCCAAAGTTCCCTTGAAATGAATCCAATAAATCGTCCATGGATTACCCTCGTCTGCCCCATAGGCATGTGGCATTCCTGCCGGAAGTATAAAATACTGGTTTTCGTGCACCTCGTAAGTATATCCGTTAACACGGTACCAACCCGCTCCATCTATACACTAAATGAATACAAACTGATTGATAGGAGTTGTCCGTTCCCTAAAGTGATGACTTGCCTTCGGGTAATAACCGATATCAGTAATATGGAGGGCGGCGAGCAACGGGTCTTTTTCCATAAACTGGGTAATGAGCTGCGGAAGCACCAACGCCCTTTCACCGTCAAATCCGTCTTTCAATCGTATCATGGCACTAACTTATAATGAGAACATCAAATTTGTACGAATTTTCTTTTAATAAGCGGAAGTGTGCACTTTCATTGTCTCCTCCCGTTTTTTATTATTCAACTTTGAATATGCCTCCCGACACATCGAAGAATCTCTCGAAAAAGGCTTTTAATTTAGAGATGACACTTTTCTTCTTCTTCCCCCTGTCATTCTCCTTGTTCTTTGAAAACAACGGGATTGGCGGCAGGATTCGGGTAATGGCCGTACCTGTTTCCTCTATTTCGCCGTTCTTGAACGATTGCGAAACAAATTCGTAAGTTTCTTTCGGTTTCAGGTTTTCTTCGCTGATTATTTTGTCCAATTGTTCCTTCTCCTGCTGTTTGACGAATTTATGCCAATCGTCGTTCACGTCCTTTCCGGGCGTAAGCTGGTCTATGAAGTCCTCTATCAGGTCTTTCTTATTGCGTAGGTCGGGGCTTGAATTGATGGCTTTCTGGATAGACAACCTTATTTCCTTGTCCTTTGTGTGGTCGCTGTGCATTTGCGCTATCAGGTAAAGGATGTAGTCGATGTTTATCTCTACCTGTTTGATAAGCTCCATTTCGAACACAATGTCATCGTTCACGTTCACAACATCGCCTACTTTCTGTTTACGATATTTGTCATAAAGGTCAATGTAAAGGCTGTGATAGTCCTGCACATCGCGTGGGGAAAGTATCTCCATTCCTGCAAACTGGTCGAAAGTAGTAAGCAGGTTGGTTGCCTTCAGGATAGAGCCATACAGGCGGATGAATTTCTTTTCCGCGTCCTCGCCGATGATGCGCTGCCCGACGGGATAATCCTCCAGCAGCTTTTCCACCAAGTCCTTGTAACCCGGATTTTCCTTGCCCTTGTCGTCTTTGTAGCCGTAGTAATACTCATCAAATGTTTTCAGCAGCACAATGCCTCCGGCCTCTTTATCACCGAAAAGGGCGATGCTTTCGTTGGTGGCTTGCTCCAAATTGCGGAAACAAACGATGTTGCCGAATGTCTTAATGGAGTTTAGTATGCGGTTGGTGCGCGAATAGGCTTGCAGCAGCCCGTGCATCCTCAGGTTTTTATCCACCCAAAGGGTATTCAGGGTGGTAGCGTCGAATCCTGTCAAAAACATGTTTACCACGATAAGCAAGTCTATCTCGCGGTTCTTCATCCGCAAGGATACATCTTTGTAATAGTTCTGGAAGCGGTCGGCACTCGTGTCATAGTTGGTCTTGAACATGGTATTGTAGTCCTCAATGGCAGATTCGAGAAAGTCGCGCGAACTTTTATCCAACCCATCGGTATTCTCCGAATTTTCATCGTCAGGCAAGCCGGTGCCGTCATCGGCTTCATTGGCTCCATAGCTGAAGATGATAGCCACTCGCAGTTGCTTGTCGGGCGGGAGTTGTAGCATCTGCCGCTTGAACTCTAAATAATACAGCTTAGCAGTATCTATGGATGAAACGGCGAAAATAGAATTGAACCCTGTCATCCGTGTTTTCTGTTTCTTTTCTTCCGCTGCCTCTCTGTTCTTTGCCGTGGCCATTTCTGCGATATTCATCAGCTTGTTGAACGTAAAAGAGCGGGCATTGCGCTTGGTCTTCTGCTCGAAGTGTTCCAATATGTAATTTACGATACGGCTGATACGCTTTGGTGCAGCCAAGGCACGCTCACGGTCGATGTTGCGTACCTGCTCATCCTTGATGTCCTCCTGTTCGCGCATGGTGCTGACATAATCCACCCGGAACGGCAATACATTACCGTCGGCAATGGCATCCACGATGGTGTAGGTATGTAGCTGCTTGCCAAAAGCCTGTTCGGTGGTCTTGAGATCGAACTTGCCACCAGTGCTTGCGTTCACGGGAAATATCGGCGTACCCGTAAAACCGAACAAGTGATAACGCTTGAATTTCTTTACAATAGCTGTGTGCATATCTCCGAACTGGCTTCGGTGGCACTCGTCGAAGATAAATACGATATGCTGGCCATAGACTTCGTGCGTACGGTTCTTGCCGATGAATACCGAGAGTTTCTGTATGGTAGTGATGATGATGCGTGCCTGCGGGTCTTCCAGTTGACGTTTCAACACGGCGGTGCTGGTATTGCTGTTGGCCGCCCCTTTCTCGAAGCGGTCGTATTCCTTCATGGTCTGGTAGTCCAAGTCCTTGCGGTCCACCACGAACAACACTTTGTCGATATTCTCCATGCGGCTTGCCAGCCGTGCTGTCTTGAACGAGGTAAGCGTCTTTCCGCTACCTGTGGTATGCCACACGTATCCGCCACTCTCGATGGTGCCGTACTTCTTGTAGTTGGTCGAGATGCGGATTTGTTGCAGGATGCTTTCCGTGGCGGCTATCTGGTAAGGACGCATTACGAGCAATAGCTTTTCCGATGTCAGCACGCAGTATTTTGTCAGGATATGGAGCAAGGTATGCTTGGCAAAGAATGTGGCGGTGAAGTCCACCAAGTCGGCTATCACCTTGTTGTCTCTTGATGCCCAAAAGCTCGTAAACTCAAAGCTGTTGCTGGTCTGTTGTTTCCCTTGCTTGTGGCTCCGTTTGCTTGCCTCGGCAATGTGCGCGGCACGGGTGGTGTTGCTGTAATACTTCGTCTGCGTGCCATTGCTGATTACGAACAGTTGCACGTACTCAAACAGTCCGCTTCCTGCCCAGAAGCTCTCGCGGTTGTAGCGGTTGATTTGGTTGAACGCTTCCTTGATGTCCACGCCGCGGCGCTTCAGCTCCACATGGACGAGCGGCAGACCGTTCACGAGGATGGTCACGTCGTAGCGGTTTTCCCTCACACCACCCTCCGGCGTATATTGGTTGATTACCTGTAACGAATTGTTGTGAATGTTGTCCTTGTCTATCAGGTAAATGTTTTTGTCCACGCCGTTGTCTCGTGCCAAAAGCCGGATGTAGTCCTCTTGTATGATAGAGGTCTTTTCCACAATGCCGTAGTTGCGGTTGGCAATCTTGTCGGCAAAGAACGACTGCCATTCCTTGTCGGTAAACTGATAATCATTCAGGCGTTCAAGCTGGCGGCGTAGGTTGTCGATGAGTTTCGCTTCTGTTTTGATAGGCAGATACTCATAGCCTTGTTTTTCAAGCTGGCTGATGAAGTCACGCTCCATCTCCGCCTCACTTTGGTATTGCGTGGATTTGCGGTAAACAGGCTCAAAGTCTGATACCACCGTGCTTTGCGGATTCTCCGCCACCATTTTGTATTGCTCTGACATACGGCTTTGATTATTATTTAGGTTTAATTGCATTGATTACAGCTGCGGCTGGAGAATAGGCATATCCGGTAGTAATATGTTTTCGAGCCGCCTGCGTATTATGGGTGGTTTCTTCGGTGAAATATTCGTATAATTCATCAACATTTAATTCTACGAAATTTTGTGTACTTCCCCTCTGTACGGTCAATGTATCACCTTGCAATGAACAAATCTTATAAGGTATTTTCTCCTCACTTATGCTATAAACTACTTGATGTACCAATCTTTGTATTCGTGCTTTAAAATCTAATTTTTCCATGTCAATTTGATTCTATATGATTAAACGTAAGCAATTTATTCCGGTAATACTCGTATTGTTCCTGCACGGCGGCTATCTCTGCCGGAAGTCCTTGCGATAAGTCGTTTACCAATGTCTCAAATTTATCGAGAATGGCAACAATGCGTTGTTGCTCGGAAATAGGAGGAATTGGAATTACTATATTCAAAATATCCCCTTTTCTCAAATTTGTTTGGTCAACACCATTATCATACAAAAGCAGTTGCTCGTTTCTGTTGAGAATGTAATATAAGAAAGGTGTAGTTATTAATTTCTTATCTCTTATAGTAAAAGCACCAATACGTTGATTAAGAGTATATTTATTGTCTGCATCAACGACGAAGCATCTTGCAAGAGCCTTTCCGTTTGGCAAATCACTCATAACCATCAGTATCATACCTTCATATACTGGAGATATTTGTGAATTTGAGTATTTTATTACCTTTCCATTACTTGAAATAAATTTGGAATTTACAACTATATACGCCCCTTTGTCTTCAATATATTTTTCATGTCCTTTGCCATTCATAAAGGTTACAATATCATTCAATTTCATTTTAGGAATATCAGAAACTGTTTTGAATTGATTCAAGAATAATGTTATAAGCATCTTCAGATCTCAA
>ERZ780218.252-NODE-252-length-56592-cov-5.058811_pt1 | contig 56592 bp, 35 predicted proteins | sample MGYA00510975_ERZ780218 | MGnify/ENA primary metagenome ERZ780218 (study PRJEB29588, sample SAMEA2152063) | human gut metagenome | biome: human gut; feature: human-associated habitat; material: faeces | place: Denmark | collected 2008/2010 ... | reverse complement strand
CAAAGATTTATTTGCTAAAAAAACGTATTTCTTGTATAATTGTTATAAGAAATTTTCTGCGATTTTTCGGCTTTTATTATCTTGCAAAGAAAAGGTCTTCAATTTCAAAATGGGAGATTTTACATGAAAAGAAAATCTATATTTTACAGTTTGATGATTTTCGTGTTTAGCCTTTGTGGAACGCTTGGCTTTTTTGGCGGCTTTCAAACAAACGCCTCAAGCATTGGTGCCAGCGTTTGGGATGGAGAATATGCTACGAGTGTGACAGACAGTGATTATTACGTTGCTGGCGGAAACACCATTTCTATTTTCAGTGCAAAGGGGCTCTCTTATTTTGCTTATCAGGTCAACAATTCGAGCGGTTATCGAAACTTTAGCAACATGATAATCAGATTGGAAAATGACATTGACCTTGCTGGGCACAACTGGCTTCCGATTGGCGGATATAATGGCAACACCCTTCAAGGCTTTCAAGGAACCTTTGACGGCAATGGGCATTACATATACAATTTGAGAATTGACAGCAGTGAAACTTTTAACGATTCTGGCATGATTTCCTTTGACAACAGAGCGGTTGGTTTTTTTGGAGCGCTTGCAGACAGCGGAAAGGTGACGAATCTTCATTTGCGAAATGTGGATATTGATGTTGCAGGCGAAAGCGAGACCAATGTTGGTTCGATTGTCGGATATTTGTATAACTCCGGAACAGGCTCTGATGCAGCTTACAATGCGACATATCTTCAAAGTTGTTCGGCAAGTGGAGATGTCGACATTTCTTATTCTTCAAATGCTTCACAAACAGGCACAATTGGTGGTTTGGTTGGAAAACTTGAAAACGCCAGTGTTTCTTATTCGCGTTCGGATGTTGATATCACGCTTTCAGGTGCTTCCACAAATTCTACAGATGTTCAAATTGGTGGGGTTGCAGGTTATGCAAAGAGTGCAGGAATAACTTATTCTTTCAACGAAGGCAATTTGACGGCAACATCTTTTTCTAATGCGGTTGTCGGTGGCTTGGCTGGCTATACCGAAGGTCAAGAGAGCGGAATGTATGTCAACAGAAACTTTCGAGTGACAAACTCCTACAACTCTGGAAGCATAGCTTCAAATGCTGGCATTTTAGGCGGGCTTGTGGGACTGGCTGGAAATGATTACGTTCAAATCTCAACTTCTTACAATTCTGGCGATGTAAGCTACACCTCTGCTTCTTTGCAATCAGGAGATTATGTTGGCGGAATTGTTGGACATATTTCGCCGAGCAGTCTCAGTGAGTTTGCTCTGCAAAATCTTTTGAGCGTTGGCGTCGTTTCTGTGAGCGGAACTGCTCGCGCCACTGTTTTCAATGGCTCGACACCGACAGAAATTTCAAATGTTTTTTATGACGCAAATTACACAAATTCTGCAAGTTCTGGAACAACAGCAATGCAAAACTTGACAGCGCTTGCAATGACAAAAGACTTTTATTTGGATGAAGATATTTGGGCTTCTGGAACATGGACGTTTTCTGACAGTGCTTGGCAAATCAGTCCAAGCGTAAATGGTGGCTTCCCTTATCTCAAAGTGGTCTATGATTACGGCAATTCAAACAACGACACTGACTACAGCGAAGATATTCCGCTCAAAGGCGACGGCTCGGTCAACAATCCATACTTAATTCAAACAGCGGGCGATTTGGGTTGGCTTTCTTTCAATTATTCAAGCCTGATTTATGGAGACAATGAGACGTTGCAAGGTGGCTCTTACAAACATTTTTCACTTCAAAACGACATTGACCTCGGCGGCAGAACATGGCAGCCTATCGGCACGGCAGCACTGCCTTTCACCGGCATTTTTGACGGGAATGGCTACACAATTTCTGGCATTTCTTGTTCGCTTCAAGACCAATTTTCATATCACGCGTTTTTTGGAGTTGCACAAAACGCTGTTATCAAAAATCTGACACTTGGAGAATTTAACTTCATCAATGCCGGAACAACGGAGAGAGCTTCGTTTGTTGGCTTGGCAAATGGAAATGTTTATTTGGTCAATTGTGTCGACAACAGCAATGAAGATTTGGACGCGGTTGGAAATGTGTCTGGGCAGCTTTTTGTTGTTTATGGTCAAGACAATCTTGACTCGTCTGGCGAGCCTGTTGCTTTGAATTTGCCGACAGGCAATGTCACAATTGGAAACTTGCTCACTGTCGATGGCAGAAGCGGAACTTTCTTTAGCAAAGAAAGGAGTTTATATTCAACTTACAGTGTTATGATTGACGATCAAAACAAGCTGCTTCTTCCGATTGACACTTCAAACACAATCATCGACACAACTTTTGGGCAAACACTTTTGCCAGGGCTTTCGACGGAGCTTGGAAACAGTGATGTTGTCATTCGAGAAGGTTTCTATCTTTTGGGCTATAGATTTGACGGCACAAGCACAAATGCAATTTTCAGCGACGAGACACTAACAAACTCAAACTTGACAAATTTGCTTTCTACTTCAAGACACAATCTTTATGCAGTGTGGCAAGAACTTGACGTGAGAGTTTATGTGGTTTACAACCAGTATGAAAAAGACAATTTTGCCAGCTCGATTGACAGCAGCAAATATACGACAGTCACTTCGTTTGAAAGTGCAGAGCCGGGAACGGTTTATTTGAACGAAAATTCGGGCGAAGTCTTTGCAGTTTATGAAATGGGCTACGACACTTTTGTCAGCCAATATGAAACTGCTTTCAATTGTCCAAGCATAGACGGAACTCCTCTCAGAGACGGCGATTTTGAGTTGGCAGGCATTTATTATGGCTATGAAAATGAAAATTTTGTTGACGGGCAGACGATTGACGAAACAAGCGGCTTTCGCATAAATGGCGATTTGCCAAACATTGAGATAATTTCAGACGGAACAACTGCTTCTGCTTCAGCGACTTATTATGCAAAGTGGCAAGGCGTTGAAACGGCGGGCAAAGCAATCAGAATTGAGCTCTCCAAAGGCGAAGGAGCGACTGAGTTTGCAAGTAATTTTGATTTGTCTTCGGCAGTAAAAGCGATTTCGATAACAAAACATTTTGGCGCAAACAGCGAAGAAACAAATGTTTATGACATCGACGATGCAAATGGAGATGGATATTCTCTTGGCGATGTTTTGGAAGTTTCAGGAGAGAACATTCTTCTTAATCTTGGTTTTGACACAAGACTTAGCGACAGTCTGCAGCATTGGATTTCTGTTTCGCTGGAATTGCAGACTGGGTTTATCACGAGTGGGGCATTGAGTTTTGAAGGAACAAATGTCGATGTCAACTTTGGCGATGTCACAACAAGCAGTGGACTGTCAAATGTTGCACTGTCAGATTTGAGCAACATTCGTTTTTACAATCTCAATCCGATTGACGGAGTTTATCAGATTTCGGCAAGCGTGGTCAGACAAAATCTCAATTGGACAACAACCATAAGTGAAAATGTCAACTGGGCATTTGCGCCAGTTTTAAGCGAAGATTTTGCGTCGGTTCATATTTGGAACAACACTACAAGCAGTTTCCAAATTTTTGACAGCTTGAGCGACAAAGATTATATCGGTTTCGATTTTGCACACAACTTGTTGATAACAAGTGACGCAGATTATGACACCGAAATAAATTCCGGCACAGACTGGCAAGATTTCTTTGTGACTGAAAATGATGTGACAAAGATGATTTTTAGATATTCAATAGGCCAAGAAAACAATGTTTATTATGGTTATGAGCATAACTCGACAACTGGAGAGACAACTCTCTATCAAGCTGATTTTGTTTCGATTGACGAGATAACTTACACTGAAATGTTGGTTTCTTATCAGTCGGGAAGAAACGGCGAATTTGTTTTCAACTATTATGTGCTCACTGACTTTGCAGTTTTGGCTTCCACAAACGAAGACACATTGATGTTCAACAATTATTACACAGGCGACCAACCGACAATCTTGAAAAGTGCGACCGACAACACGGAAACAGTCAGCGAAAAGCCAACAAAACTTCTCTATGTTTTCAATGATTTGTCCGAGAAAACAGGAAATTTTGTTCTGCAAACTTTTTACACAATGGCATATTTCGATTTTGAATTTTACACTGATGGCTTGGATGAAACTGGAAACGGCTTTGAAACTTTGTTAAATTCTGAAAATGAACCAAACATCTACATAAACAGCCATTCAATTTCGGTTAACGAAAACGGCGAAGTTCAATTTTTGGTCGAAGCAAGTGATTTTTATAAGGCCGCATTTGGCAGTTCAATCGCTTTGCCGACAAGAACGGGCGAAAGTTTTGCTGTCGGCACGGGCGACATCGATGTTGAAGTGGAATTTTCAAACACAAATGTTGACGACCCATCAAGCGATGAAACAACATCTGCAAATTCAGCTTATGAAACAGATTTCAACAACTTGAACAGTGGAAGTTATTTCCAAAACAGCCAAAGCGCCACAACAACAATGCCGACAGTGACAGTTTATCAAAAAGGTCAAACGCTTGAAGGGTTTGGTTTGCCTTTGGATATCTGTCAAAACGATACCTTTTTGGTGACGCTTCCTTTCACAGAAGCAACGCAACCAAATGGGCTTAAACCTGGGCATTACACTGTCAAAATCAAAGTTGTTGACGTCAACTATTCTCTTCAATTCAAAACGGCTTTTGTTGATGAGCAAGGCAGCACGGCGTTCTCAGATGACTCAAGCAGCAACATCAATTTTTCAGTCAACGGCGTAGCAGTCAATGGCAGTCAAGCAATCACTCAAAACAATTTGAAATATGGCGACAGCGTCTCGCTTTCGACAAGTTTGGGCGAAGATAATGGCTATGTTTTTGGCGGTTATTATGTTATTGAACATTATAAAACAATAGAAAATGATATTTTCAGCGAAGAAAAGACAGTCGGAACTTATTTAAACGCAAATCAAGATTATCAAACGACTTATTCTGCGCTCAACAATCAGCTCGGAACATTGAGCGATGTTCAAGACTTGTCAAACTTGGGCAAAACTGGCGACAACAGATTTTTGGTGACAATTTATGCTGTTTATGAGCGTAAACAAACTCGTGTTTTTGTTTATGACCAAGTTTTGCTTTTGAATGAAGACGGAAGTGGACAAGACAATCGCTATTTTGCAACAAATCTTTCTCTTGACTTTTCTATAAACGGAAACGCCACAACAAATGGCGAGTCGTATGTGAATTATTATTACAATTCGGCAAGCGTGACAGACAGCGCGCTTTCAAACTTGAATTTTGAGATGTCTGGCACAAACGCAAATGGCTATTATGTGGCTGGCTATGCACTTGTTGACGCGACTGGAGAATATATCAAAGATATTTATAATGAAAATATATATGTAGAAGATACAAATATAGATTTATTTGATGCGCTTCACGAAAAAATCAAGGCTGGGCAAACAGATGACGGACAAACTTATTATCTGATGCCAATCATAAGACAAAAGAAGATAGATGTATATTTCCATTCAGGAACGGGTGACGAAACAAACATCTATGGTGACCAAAAAAATGGGCATGTTTTCAGTGCAACTGGAGAAGAAACAACAGACAGCACAGTCAAATTTTCTGGCATCTATTTTGGAAGTTCAATAAGCTTGACAAGTGGCTTTGGTGGAGACATCGAAATTGATGGCGCAGAACCAGTGAACCAAATTGTTGTGAATGACTATTTTGCTTCCAGAACGGGCTACATTTTGGGCGACATCTATGGTCAGACTTGGAACATTGTCAACTTCGGAGGTTTTGCCGCTTCGACACTCAATTTAAACATTGCTTACTTTGGAACGTCTTTAAACAACGAGTTGCATCTTTATAGACTTTGGAGAGCAAGCTCTTTCAACTTGATTTTCCGAAACAACGGCGGCACGTTCAGTTCAAGTGTGACCGACACGAATTATGTGGTTGTCAGAACCGAATTTGACAACAACAACTATGTTGGCAATGTTCCAACAGCTCAGAGCATTTCGCGAACAGGCTACGATTTGGCGGGCTGGGGAATTTTGCTGGCAGATGAAACCTACGAAAAAATCTTTGAAAGTGACGGCTCGCTGGTCGAAGGAAGTGATTTGTTTGACGAAAATGGAAATTATGTTTCTGCAAGCGACACAAATCTTCACGCAATGTGGGAAAACGGCACTTTTGATATACAAATAATCTTCAACAGCGCAAACATCGAAGAAACTGAAAAAACTTATCAAATCAAATATAATTCCACTTTTGCAAACCTTCTTGACGGCGAAGAAACGGTCGCTTTGAGCGAAATTTCGCTAGAAAGAGAGGGCTACATTTTTGACGGCTTCTATATTGTTTCAGGAAACTCTCAAATTGAAGTGACAGACGAAACTGTTTTTTCAGAATATCTTCAAACTTGCAATTTGGCAGGCACGCCTGCACTGACGATTTATTCAAGGTGGGCCTTTGACCCAGCCGCTGTTTCACTGAGTTTTGTTTCAAACATGCTGGAAAATCTCACTTACAATGGGCAGCCACAGACGGTTTATTTGGCACAATATTTCACTTCAGAAAATTTTACGGCAACAGGCTATGAAATCTCAGTCGCAGACAATTCGCTTTCAATAACCTTGCCGACAGAGATGAATTCAAGCGTTGTTTTGACTTTGACTTCAAGCACAGCGATGACGAATAGCGACAATCTTTCTTTCCAAGTGGAAAATGCCGGAGAGTTTTATGTTACGCTGACAATTCAAATCCAAGACAATGCGACTTATCTCAATTTAGGAACGGTTTCTTCTCAAAACTATCAATTTGGCATTGTGGTTGACCAAAGTGAACTTGATTTTGAAATTGACGACACAGCTCGGATGCTCTCAAATGCCAAACGAATTATTCAGCCATTCTTGACCAGCAGTCAGTGGGCGGCGGCTGACAGTCTTAACACGCTTTCAGGCTTTGCAAGTTATATAAAAACTCAAGACAGCACTGCAACCAGTGCAACTGACGAAGAAATCTATGAATTTGTTATGGTCAAATATTATTTGCTTTTGACGGCAAGCACGGGCGAAGAACACAACACATATCGCACTTGGACTTATCAAAACTATGGCGATTATTTGATGGAAAATTCTGAAAGTGTGACTGCTTTGCTTGAAAACTTGACTTATTTTGCTTTCTATGACCATCAAACAAGGTTCAATCTTGAAGTTGACAAAGCGGCTTACAATTTTGACTTGACGGCAAACGAAAACTCGGTTTCTGAAATTGAAATTGAAAGCTTGATTGTCTATTCAACATCTCCGCTTCAACCAAATGGCTTGTATCAGCTGAGAATGTATCTGCAAAATATAGACGAAGAAAATGGCTTGGCAAACTACAATGTTTTGCAAGACGGCGAAAATGCTTATTTGAATGCAGGATATGTCTATTTGCTTCCACAAGTGCTTGAAATTGAAAACACTGGTGCAGACCAATCTTATTTTGAAGACGGCTCGTTTGACCACGTTTCAATAGATTGGTTTGAAGGCATTTCTGACACAATTGAATATGACTCTGAAACGTTCTATAAGATTGGCGAAAATCTTTATGCCAACGCAAATCTTGTCACATCTTCAATCGGCAGTCAAACGTCTGACACGACTTACACTTTCTTTGACGAAACAAACAATCTCTATTTTGATAATGTTCGAATTGTCAGCCAGACTGTCTATGAAGACGGTTCGGCAAGCTATCAATATGTCACAAACCGATTTAAATTGGTTTTGGACGAAAATGAAACTTTTACAATCTTAAAAACTGACGGACTTGTCAACTTAAACTTCTTTGCCAAATATTTGACGTTAAACGAAAACAATAATGCCGAATTTGGCGATGTTGACGAGACAATGGCAGAAAGTTTGCTCAACATCACAAGAGTGGTCTATCAAACTGAAGATGGAAGCACTTATGAAATCACTGAAAATTTGGAAGAAAAACTTTACACGATTGAAGGAAGCTCTGGCGGCACAATAAATCTTTTCGAAATCAGAGCCAACAACAAAAATCAAGTTTCAATTTTTGTCACAAGCCTTGTGAAAGAGCTCACGGTCAGCATTTCTGAGCGTGACCTTTCAGAATATATAACTTTCTCGCAGTGGTCAGCTGAAGATGTTTACACTGTAAGCGACAATTTGGAAGACAACACAAGTGTGACGTTCAGTTTTTCTTATCAGGACGACACCTTGACAATAACTTCTGACAAAGGCGACGAGATTGTTCAGTCGACCACAGGTGTGACTGAGATTGACTACAACGCAGTGTGGACGGACCTTGTTCCGGTTCATTATGACTATAATTTGCCAGAAGATTATGCGATTGGCACAGTGACGCAGCTGCTTTTAAAACTTGGCACAAGCACGGTTGACGAACTTATTGTTCCATCAGTGGATGGACTTGAGCTTTCCAGCTTGACGGCAGCCACTCAAACAGGTTCTTCAATTGACTATCGAGATTTGTTTGCTGGCGGAACATTTAGAGGGCTCAATGTGAACAATCCGCATCTCCCAATTTATCTCACGGCACGCTGGGCTGCCATGAGCATTGAAGGAACTGCCAACGTTGATGTATCTCAACCAATCAGAATGGCGGCGCTGACTTTTGAAGAAATGGCGGCAAGTTCAATTTACACAATCACAAACTTCAATGACCAAGTTTATAACTACACTTATCAGTGGTATTTTGAAGACGAACCACTTTTGACTGGTTCAACTTTGACTCTTGCAGGCAACGGCAGATATGCCGAATCTGGCACATATAAACTTGTTATCACGGCACAGCTTAAGTCAAAATTCTTTTCATCTTTGGACGACACAGCACAGTCAGAAAGCTCTGTTGAAGTTGAATTTGAACTGAGTTTTGAAAGAACAAAAGTTTTAGAAGTTGTGTTTGATGAAACGCAAAGTGAATACAGTGCTTCAGCAAAAAATCCGGGGCTCACGATAACATTCCAAAGTTTTGACAGAGACACAGGTGATTTTGGCGAAGAAGTGGAGCAATCACTCTTCTTGGATAGTGCGATGTTTTCAAAAGAAATCAAACTTGGCGAGCAGGTTGTCGATCAGATGAGAAACGCAGGAATTTACACAATCACACTCTCTTTTGACAGCGAATATTATGACGCATCTTCACTTTCAAGCTTAAGTTTCACATACACTGTCAATCCGGCGGTAGTCGAACTTTCTCCAATTTCAGCTGAAAAGACTTTCAATGCAGATGAACCTAGCTTGAACAGAACATCTTATCTTTCAAACGAATACGTTCAGCTCAGCTTCACGAGAGAAGCAGGTGAAGACATCGGAGAATATGACATCTATTTCAACGAAATTGTCGGCGACATCAAAACAAATTACACATTCACTTTTGGCAACGTGACGGTCTATGAAAATGGTCAGTTGACCGAAGCTGGAAGTTCAACTGCTGTCGGCACTTTTGAAATCACAAAAGGCGGAACTCTGAGGCTTTCTTACGCAACATCAGAAATCTTGCCAAATGCGCTCAAAGCACCTTATGACGAAAATGGCTATACGTTAAGTTTGTCAAATGGCGTTTTGCAAATTTTGAACGGCACAGAAACCTATCAATCGTTGACGCTCAATTTGTATGACGTTTTAAACAACAAATATCTTACGACTGGAGAAGCTTACGATCTTATTATATCCATGCTTAACTCTGCTTCGACAAACTTTGTCAATTTGTCGACACCATATCAAACAGCGACAAATTGTGCGGTTTACACCTATCAAATCTTCAATCCAAACAACGCTTATTTCCAACAGATTGAATTTGAACAAGGTTTCAGCTTTGAAATCGAAAGAAGAACGGTCGATGTTTCTGCTTTCACTTTCGAAAAAGAATTTGACGGCTCGGCAACGGTTTATTATGACTTAGACGGTCAAGAAATTGATTTAGAAAGTTTCAATGGCGTCTATGTTCAAGCCACATTTGCGAGCATTCACGCTGGCGAAAACATCAGCGTTGGACTTTCTCTGCGCGCGACAGACGAAAGCGTGATACTTTCAAATTATCAACTTTCGTCCACCAACGCAACTGGAACAATCACAAAACTTTCGGCGACTTACACTGTTTCGCTTGGGGCTGCAAGCTATGTTTATGGAAATGTTTCGATAAACAACTTCCAAAACCTGATTTCAACAACGCAAGTGATGTCGGGCGGAAGAGATGTTTCGTCGCTGCTTTTCAATGGCTATTATTCGATTGAGTATTCGCTTCAAACTGCTGCTGGTGCAGATGTTTCTTCAAACAGCAATGGCTATCTCTATGTTGGAGACTATAAGTTTGTTGCTGAAAGCTCCTTCCAAGATTTTGACATGACATTGGTTTTGCCAGAGTTTTCTGTGACACCTCTCAACATCACAAAAACACTGTCGCAAGGCTATATTGTCATTTCAGAGAGCGACACGGTTGCAGAAAGTTATTCTGAAACGCTTACAGTTCCAAACACTGGCGACCAGATTGTTTTGGAATTTGTTCCAACAGGTTTGATATCAGGCACGCAGGCATCGGCTGGCTTCTATGAACTTACGCTTAAAGAGAATTCATTCCTTAGCGACAGTGTGACTGTCACTTTGGCTGAAAACTCTCGTGCTTTTGAAGTGACGGCTTCAAACGAAATTTTATATGTAAGAATTGATGACACGAGCATTTTGACGCAGAATTACAACTCTCAAGAATTTGTTTTCAGTGCGACAAAAGACGGCTTGACAATTTCAAATTCTTCAATGCAAACAACTTTGTCAAGCACATTCAGTTTTTATCGAAGAACTGACACTGGCGAAGAAAGTGTCGATGCAAGCGGTTTGACTTTCACATCAATTTTCTTCACAAGCACGGCAGGCACAATGGAAAATGCTGGCACTTACAGATTGTCGTTGAATGCCACACTTTCAGGAAGTGAATATGCCAATGTTGTTTTCTATGAAACTTACAATTTTGTCATAAACGCCGTTGAAATTAACTTGCAAAATTTTGCGGTCACAAAAACTTACGACGGCTCGTCGACGCAAGTCATCACAAACCTTTCTGGAATGATTGACGGCGACAATGTTTCAGTTTTGGCAAGATACGAAAGTTTAAATGCGGGCGAAGATATTGCAGTTTCGCTCTTCTTGCAGGGCGCAGACAGCGGAAATTATCGCTTGACCAACGCTCCTTCGACTGGTTCAATCAGCAAGGCAGATGCCACAATAACTTTGACCAAAACCGAGTTTGTTTATGGCGAAATCAGAAACGATTTGGCTCTTCCGTTTGAGATTTCTTCAAGCACAACAATTTATCAGACGCAATATGTGATTGCGTTCAGCATTGCAAAAGCGGACGGCACAGAGCTTGAATTTTCAGGAAATTCTTATCTGTATGCTGGAAGCTATTCGGTTTCGCTTGACGAAGAAAATTCAATTTCTGCAAATTTCAACTTAAATTTTGATGCAACTGATATCGAAGTTTTGGCTTACAATTTGAACATTGTTTTCAGCGAAGATGGCATTTTTGCTGTTGAACATGGTTCGGAAGATGCACTTTCAAACACATTTGATTATAATTACACCACGCCGCTCTATGAAGAAATTTCGCTTACTCTGACAAGAGAAACTGGCAGTGAAGTGGGTTATTATCAAGTGCTGTCTGGCACGACAACTGACACAAATTATTCAGTCAGTGTGACTGACAACAGCCCAGCTGGGTTCTTCAGAATTATCAAAGCGCAAGACATTCTTTATATGCTTGCCAGCGACAAAGATGAGCTTTCCACAGACAGCGAGGGCATGACAATTTCGTTTGAATATGACGGCTTCTTGTATGACACAATCAGCGTTTCTTCAGCAAATGGACAAAACTCGCTTGTTTTGACCAGTTCGATCAATTCGACCGCTCGAAGAAGCTTTGCTTTGAACGCTTACACTTACGACGGAGAAAAATACACAAAATCTGACATTCAAGTCGAAAATCTGACCGCAAACGTGTTCTTCATGAACTATGGAAGAGATGTGGGAACTTATTATATCTACGCAAACAATGCTTCATCTTCGACAAACGAAGTTCGACTTGGCAAACTCAATCAAGCATACAACTTTATCTTGAACATCACCGCAAAACAAATCTATTTCAAAGAAGGCACGCTTGACAATTTGACGGTGGAAATCAGCCAGTCGACCGGCAATGCCATTTTGAAAAAGACGTTTGACAATCAAGATGCAACATTCTCATTTGAAGATGCCAGTGCAATTTTGACAGGCGTTGGGGACGGAGACATTTTGGGCTTGGATTTGAGTTTTATGACCGAAGATGATCAAATTGCTAGATATGCGGGAACAGGCTACACACTTCAAGCCACTTTGCGTGGAGACAATGTGGATAACTATCACTTAAATCTTCAGTTGCAAGGTGGAGACACTACTCTCACAGGTGCAATCGACCGCGCTGGGCTGACAATTTACATTCAATCTCAAAATTTCACTTATGGCGACGAGATTGATCTTGAATTCAGCTACATTTCAGACACTGGCATAAATTTGGATGCTTACACGCAATCAATGGTCATCGAGCTCAATGTTGACACAACTGGCGTCACAATGTCTGGAAGCGGGAATTTGCCAGTGGGCGAATATTCAATGGCTTTGACTTTCATAGCAAATGATTTTGTCATTTCAAAATATGTTGTAAACAATGTTGAAGCTGACGATTATTCTGCAGCCAGAGTTTATGTGGCAGCAAAAGCTTTGACAATTTCACAAAAAGACATTCCTTTGAGAGATGTTTTCACAAAAACTTATGACGCAAGCCAAGCCGTGACAATTTTTGACGAACAAAACGAGCTTCTGTTCAACGTTTCAGGAACGCTTGGTGGCGACAATGTTTCGGTTGCTTCGGCAAACTACGCACAAGCCACACTTGGTCAGTCAATTCAGGTTGATTTCACTTTGAGCGGAAACGACAGCGCAAACTACACAATTTCGCCGTGGATGTATGGTGTTATCGAAGCGATAAATGTCGAGCTTGTCTTTGATTATGACACAGATGTTTGGGAGTCCAACGTCGAAAGAGCAGGTTTGACACAGATTTCTCAGCTCAACTTCCCGTTTGTTTCGTCTGACTTGACTTCAAACTCAACTGGAACAACCTCCACGCGAAACTTCCCGACAAGTTTGATGGCAAAGCCAGGGCAGCAGGTCGGTCAAAGCTTCTCTCACTGGACGATGGATTTTGCAGTCAGCGAAGGCTCTGCCGAGTATCTTTTCCTTGAAAACGCAAAGGCAGCAATCAATTTTGAAAGCGCCTATCAAGACGGAATTTATTCAATCACAGTCGGAAACAACGAGAGAACCGTCAACCTTTTGAACGCTCTCATAAACGACGACACAGAAAACTTGTTTGGGCTTTATTTCAGAGAAAACGACAATCTTCAAGTGACGTTCACGCCAAACTGGACGACACTTCAACAATCAATTCAGGTTTACATTGTTGACAACAACAATCAACCAGCTGAATATGGCAAAGTGACAATCAACGAAACGCAAGAAATCACTGAAGCTTTCCTTGGGCAGTTTGACTATGGCTCAACAATAACCTTGCAGGCGGAGTCAAACGCTCACTGCTATTTCTTGGGCTTCTATGACGGCAGTGGAAGCATTTACACCACATCTGGCTCGGTTGTAATCAACGGAAACCAAATGACAATTTCAAATTTAAATCAAAACTATGTCATCTACGCGAGATTTGAAGTTCAACACGTCGATGTGGTCATGAATGTTGAGCCAAGTGACGATTTGACGATTCCGACAAATTTTGTCTATCAAAACGGTTCTTATGTTTGGCAGACAAACTATATGAACTTGGCTGATTTGCTTTTAAGCGGCGAAGAATTTGCCATTTCAAAAACTGGACACAATTTGACAGAGTTTTTGGCAGAATGGCGAGTGCAAAATGGTTCGTCTGGTTCAACAACAGTTTCTCAAGAAGATTTTGGCACGACCTCAATCTCGTCTTTGCTTGGTTCGCTGAGCGGAAATTCAATCACTTTGACATTGACGCCGACCTTTGAAGCGCAGGGCATTCGCGTGAACTTGTATTATGGCTATCAAGAAGATGACGCAGAAAAAGTGACCACGATTTATGTTCCTTATGGCAGCAGCTTCGCTCAGGCGATTGGGTGGGAAGAAAATCCAACGCGCACGGGCTATGATTTTGACGGTTGGTGGACGAGTGACGGCTCTGACAACGACGATTGGGGAACTCAAGTTTCTGGAACCACCACCATGAACTCAACAGAAGAGCAAAACATTTACGCAAAATGGAATTTGGCAAGCTTTGGGCTGCGTTTGACGGCACAAAACGCCACTATTTCAAACGCTTCAATCACTTTCAACTCTTCAGACGGCGTTTACACAGCTGACGACCAACTTTTTGGAACGATCATCACATTTGATGTCGCTCCGAATGCTGGTTACAGAGTTTCGCTTGACGGCTGGGAAGCTTATTTCGCGGTTTCTGACGACGACGGCGACGGAACAGTTTCAGTGACTTTGACAATGCCTGGCGAAGACGTTGACTTCACTTTGCCGATTGAAGCAAACACAAATTCTGTGACAATCAGTGGCGATTTGAAAGAATTTTCTGTTTTTGACATCACAAACGGCGAAGAGACCGAACTTTTAGGCAATCCATTTGAAATTGCCACAGGAAGAAAGATAAGAATTGACGTCACAGCGCAAGACGGCTATCACATTTCATCCGATGTCATTTTTAATGACGAAACAGGCTTGACTATAAACAAAATTTTGGACGATGACGGCTATTTGACAGCGATTGAAATTGAAGGCATAAGCAAAGATCTTTTAATAACTTTCACATCAACTGCAAGACAAAACACCGTCAGCCTTGGCTTTGACCATTATGACAGAATTTCCAGTTTGGAAGCGGGTGGAATAACTTATCCAAACATTTCGGAAGAGACCACACTTTCTGTGGCGACAGGCTCGACACTTGAAGTGACTGTCACAATGAATCATGGCTATGAACTTGACACAACAAACTTCACAAACGACGACAATTTGGCCGTTTCAATTTTAGGCGGTGATGGAACATACACTGTTTCAATTTCAAATGTTTCGGCTGACAGTTCGCTCACTCTTCAAACACTTTTGGCGAAGTTTACGATTAGAGTTGAAGTGATTTCTTACAACGAAGCACAAGAACAGGTCAACGTTCCAGAAAACATCGCCACAGTGAGTGGTGGAAGCCAAGTTGAAGCCAACTTTGGAAGCACAGTGACTTTGCATTATGAAATGGAAAGCACTTACAGCTTTGCGGGCTGGAGCACTGATGGCTCAAGCATCTTTGACAGCAGCCAAGATTATTCTTACACAGTCGAAGACGACGCAACAATTTACGCCATTTTCTCAAAATCAAGATATAATATCTCACTTGGCACGCTGAATTATTATACGGTCGGAAATGAATATGGCGAACCAGACAGAGTTCAAACGATTTACAGCGAAATCACAGGGCACTATTTTGACGGAGATACAGAAATCAGCGGAATTGAGCTTTACTTTGGCGCAAGCAAAACGATAACTTTCCAGGTGCCAGACGGCTTCAGATATTATGGCTATGGGTATAGAAATGGCGATGAAGTTGTCGTTTTGCAGACAAATCCAATGTCTGGACAAAGAGTTGATGTCAGAATTTCAAGTTCTGATTTGGTTAGCATGCCAAATTCTTCCACACTTTTCATGATTGTGGAAGCTTACAACATCTCGATAAACTTCGAAACCAAAATCGACATTGACGGTGTCAGAGAAGAAGATGTTGACGTCGGCTGGATGCAAATGCAGGCGCAAGATGGCTCAACGGTGAATCAATTTGGCTATCTTGAAGGCACAAGAGTGCACTATTCTGACAATTCTTTCGCAAGCGGTGCGCTTTTGAGCAACAAAAACTTTACAGTTGTGGCTTACACAAATGACAGCTTCTATCTGAGAGTGGAAGCGCGAAAGTCTGGCTATAGATTTTATAGTCTTGTGGCAAATCGCCCAGATGTTGAGCTTACGCAAGTTGAAGTTTCAAACGAATATGCCATCTATCAAATCAGCGGCTTTGTCGGCGGGCAAGATGAGCTTGAAATTGAAGTGCTTTTCAGACCGCAACTCAATCTGATTGACATTTCATTTACAAACAATGGTGCAATAGTTGACGGCGGGGCTTTCACTTTCAATATTTCCGAAGAAAATAGCAGAAAAATTTGGACTTCTGGTCGAGAATATTCATCTGTTTTGGTTTCGGCTTACACCGACAGCGAATTTGAAGTGACAGCGTTCATCAGAGCGGGCTACAACATTGATCCGTTGACCTTGACGATTATCGACGAAAACAATTTGATTGTTGGCGACATAACCTATCATTCACTTTCGCTTTTAAACACGGGCTACACAGCCATGATAACATTCAGTGTGGGCGGCTATTTGGGAACAAACGCCATTCAAGTTGTGGTCACACCGACAAAATATAATGTCAAACTTATGGAAGATGCCACGACGCTTGCTATCATCAAAAACGTTGAATTTGATTCGCTTTTAAATCTCTCACAAAACAACAGCGCAAACATTGAAATTTTGGACGACCGAATTTCTTACGCAAACGGACGATTGAATGTTGTAATTCCAAAAGCAGAACACTATTTTGCGGGCTATTTCACAAGTCAAAATGGTGCGGGAGTGCAATACATCAACTCCGAAGGTGGAGCGATCAACGCTTGGCAAGAAAACGGCTATGCTTTAAACACTCAGACTTCAAGATATGAACTGACTGAAAACGCCGCACTCGACCCAGAGACTGGCGAAATCACAATTTCACTTTATATCTATTGGTCATATTGGAAGACCAGAATAAACATCAGCTTTGAGCCAAACATCAACGCAAATTACACAGCTCAAGATGTTGTGACTGGTGTGGATTACACAAATTCTTGGTTCTACGGCACAGCACCACTTTACATTGAAGTTTCGTTCAACACAAATGTCACGCTTGTAGCTCCAGAATTTAATGGCTATACATTCTATAAGTTTGTCATCAGCCAGAGAACCGCTCAAGGCGTTTGGCTGACAGATGTTGTGGCTTACAACAACAATTTGCCGTGGTCGACAAACGAGTTTGACCAAATTGTAGAGTGCAACATTCGAATTGTATATTTTGCCAAAGTTGACGTCAGCGTAAATGGCGGTGACGGAACTTACACAATCATTCAAGAAACCGAAGACAATCAGGCGGCAGATCTGATAAGTCAAGGCTATGTTGACACGACAAAAGAATTTACAATTCAGGCACATCCTGCTGAGGGCTACACATTTTTGTATTGGCGAAATGTTTCAACAGGTCAAGTGACCTTCAACTCTTCAATGACGTTGACAGCAAACTCAAGCATAAATTTGGTTATGTATGTTCAAGGTCAAGTGGCGGTGTTCAACTTTGAAGATTATGACCCAACTTTCGGTCAGATTTTGACGCTTGAAATTGTTTCGCGAAACGGAAGGTACAACACTCTTCGCATGGGCAGTTTCAGTGGAGATGACTTTATCAAAACAGTGCTTCAAACACCAGGCGATGCAAATCAGACAGGAGCAATCAAAGTCGGCGACCGAGTGACATTTATCATGTCTGTTGACTATGGCTTTGGCGTGACTTGGAACCGCGACGACATCACATTTGTGGAATATTCTTCAAATTATTATTATTTCGAAATGATTGTTTCGGCGGACTGCGCTGGGCAAACTTTGGACATCATTCCAACTTTTGAAGATGAAGTTTTGTCAATCTATGTTTCAAAAGCCTTTGAAGAATCTCAAATTGTTTCAAATGCGCTTGACGGAAACAACGAAGAACTTGCGGGTTATGTTGTTTTCAACGGCAACCGAACAAATGTTGTGACAAGTGCTTATGGAATTGACATAACAATTCAGCTTGTCACAAATTTGAGATATGCCATTTCAAGCATAACTTTAAGAAATTATGGAAACACCTTTGAAAACATCTTGCAATTTGTGGACGAAAGTGGAAATTTGATTTTGCCAAGAGATTTCTTGGAAGAACAAAACATTGTTGGCACAGTTCAGATGTCGATTGAATATGAGAGAGAGTTCTGGGAAGAACAAAATCTTCAAACGACCGAATTGGAAGGCGGCGGAACATCACGAAACCCTTATATCATCAGCACTCAGGAAGACCTTACATTGATGATGAAGTTTGTCAATTCAGGCGAAAGAAACAGTGCAGGCACTTATTATAAAGATGCCAACTATGTGCTTGCAAATGATATAGACCTGCAAAACTTTTTCTGGACACCAATCGGAACAACCGAAAATGCTTTCAACGGCAGGTTCAATTTCAACGGACACAGAATTTTTGAAGTGCACAATGCCTACACTTACGACATGGTTTCATATAACGGTCTGTTTGGAGTTATCGGCGCTTACGCACAGTTTACAAATTCAACTGACAACTTGTGGTATGTCTATCTGATTGTGGCAATTTTGATTGTTGTGATTGTGCTTTTGATTGTGCTTATTTACACAAACAAAAAGAAGAAAAAACGCCGCGAAGAATTGGCGAAAAAATAGTTTGTCCAAATATTTTGCCAAAAAGAACAATATAATAAAGCAAGGAGATAAAAATGCAAAACATCCTTGCTTTATTTTTTTTGGGACTTATTCAAGGGTTGACAGAATTTTTGCCAGTTTCATCTTCTGGGCATCTGGTGTTGTTTTCAAAAATTCTTGGCGTGGAAGAAAGTTTGTTTATAAGCATTCTTTTGCATGTGGCAACTCTGCTCTCAATCGTTGTGGTGTTTTATCGAGACATTTGGCAGATGATAAGGCATCCGTTTTCAAAAGAGACCATGATGCTTGTTGTGGCGACCATTCCGACCTGCATCATTGTTTTGATTTTGATGCCGCTTGTCAAACAAAGTTTTGCTGGCGGGCTTTTGACGGTGTGTTTTGGAGTGACAGCGTTTCTTTTGTTTTTTGCAGAACTTAAATCTCAGAAAAAACCGCAAGGACATTTGGATTATAAGGCAGCGATTTTCATGGGAATAGCTCAAGGACTGGCAGTTTTTCCGGGGATTTCTCGCTCTGGAGCCACAATCAGCGCTGGGCTTTTGAATGGGAAAAACAAATCGGAAGTGGCAAAATTTTCTTTTTTGATGAGCATTCCAATCATAATTTTGTCTATGCTTATGGAAATTTTTGAGCTTGCAACAGGTTCGCTTGTCATTCAAATTGACGCATTGGCTATGGCGGTTTCGTTTATAACCGCATTTTTGGTGGGCATTTTTGCCATAAAAGTCATGATAAAACTGACTAAAAAATCAAGCTTGAAGTGGTTTTCACTTTATTTGATTGTTGCGGCTGTTGTGTCGGCGTTTGTTTTGTAGAAAAAAATGTCGAAGTGGAATAATCGCTCGACTTCTGTTCGTAAGATAGGGCAGGAGTAAAATGTGGAACAATACAAAAAATCCATAAATGAGAGTTTGCAAGACTTCAATTCAGATTTCAACGGTCTTTCAACTGTTGAAGTGGAAACGCGCTTGCCACAGAGCCAAAAGCTCTTGATAAAAAATGCCAAAAAACAATCATTTATTTCCAAATTTTTTGCTCAAATCAAAGAGCTTATGGTTTTGATTTTGCTGATTTCTGGAATTATTTCAGTTGTCATCGGCGTTGTGGAAAATTCTAGCAGCGAAATCATTGACGGCACAATCATTCTTGGGATTGTTGTCATGAACGCACTTTTTGGTGTTTTTCAAGAGCGAAAGAGCGAAAAAGCGATTGAAAGTTTGAAAAACATGACGCAGCCTGAGACGCTCGTTTTACGAGAAGGAAAGGTTTATAAAATCAAAACAACTGATTTGGTGCTTGGAGATATCGTCTGTTTGGAAGCTGGCAGCATTGTTCCAGCTGATTTGCGTCTTATTGAGACTTCAAACATCAAAATAAACGAGTCGTCGCTGACGGGAGAGAGTGAACCTGTCGAAAAGTTTGCTGATGTGGTCTATGACAAAGATATTCCGCTTGCCGACAGAAAAAACATGGCTTACGCAAGCAGCATTGTCGAAAATGGACATGCCAAAGGCGTTGTCGTTTCCATCGGAAAAGAAAGCGAAATCGGAAAAATTGCTGAAAGTTTGAAAGAAACGAAAAAAGAACTCACTCCGCTTCAAAAAAACATTCAAGAAGTCGGCAAGGTTTTGACTTATCTGATTTTGCTTATGGCAACTGTGACTTTTGTTTTAGAAGTCATCTGCAATCCAAATGAAATTTTGCAAGCGTTTTTGACCGCTGTGGCGATTTCGGTTGCGGCAATTCCAGAGAGCATGCCAGCTGTGATAACAATCATCATGAGTTTAGGCATTGCCAAGCTTTCCAAACAAAAAGCGATTGTCAAACGTATGCATGCAGTTGAAACGCTGGGCGCTTGCGACATCATTTGTTCTGACAAAACTGGCACAATCACACAAAACAAGATGAAAGTGGAAAAAGAATTCACTTTTTTTAAGAAAAACAGTGCAGAATATGACTTTTTTTTGAAATCAATGGTGTTGTGCAACGATGCCGTTTTGGGTGAAAAGGGTTATGTCGGCGGGTCAACTGAAGTGGCGCTTCTAAATTTTGCTGAAACAAATGGCGCCAACAAAACTGAGTGCGACAAAAAATATGCACGATTGGATGAAATTTCTTTCAATTCTCAGCGCAAGATGATGAGCACATTGAATGAAGTTGACGGCAAAAAGATTTGCTTCATGAAAGGTGCGCTCGACAGAGTGTTGAAAAAATGCAAGTTCTATTTGACAGACCATGGAGCTATGCCGCTTGACGAAATCACAAAATCACAAATCTTATCTCAAAACAAAAAAATGTGCGACAATGCTTTAAGAGTTATCAGCTTTGCTTGCAAACAAAATGACTCAAATTCAATAGTTGAAGAAGATTTTGTCTTTTTAGGAATGTGTGGACTGCAAGACCCACCAAGACCAGAAATTGAAGATGCTGTCAAAAAATGCAAAAAAGCGGGCATGAGACCGATTATGATCACGGGAGATTACAAAGACACAGCGTTTGCCATTGCAAAAAAAGTGGGCATTGCAAAACATGAAAGTCAAATCATTTCTGGCGAAGAAATCGACTTGCTTTCAGATGAAGAATTTGCAAAAATTGTGGAAAGCAAAAATGTTTTTGCGCGGGTCAATCCAACGCACAAGGCGCGCATTGTGGAAGCTCTCAAACAAAACGGTCACAATGTGGCGATGACAGGTGACGGCGTCAATGATGCTCCAAGTTTGAAGAAAGCGGACATCGGCATTGGCATGGGAAAGACCGGAACGGATGTCACAAAAGATGTTTCAGACATCATCATCACTGACGACAATTTTGCGACAATCATTGTTGCCGTGGAAGAAGGCAGAAAGATTTATTCCAACATTCAAAAGACGATAAAATATCTTTTTTCTGCAAACATGGCGGAAATTTTGGCACTTTTCTTTATTACAATTCTCTTCCCGGGCATAACATTTTTGCTTCCAGTGCAAATTTTGTTTGTAAATTTGATCACTGACTCACTGCCTGCAATTGCACTCGGCGTGGAACCAGCCGAAAAAAAAGTTATGCTTGAAAAGCCACGAAAGAAAAAAGATGGGCTGTTTTCAAATGGCTTTGGCTTGAGCATTTTGATTTTGGGGGCTGTTCAAACTGCGTTGACCATGGGCGCCTATTTCTTTGGGCTTTTCTTATATAGCGAGCCGATTGCAATCACAATGGCGTTTTACACCTTAAACTTGATACAACTGTTTTATATGTTCACAGCAAGAACAAAAGAGTGTTGCTTCAAAACCAATCCATTCAAAAACAAGTTTTTCAACATGTCGCTGTTGGTCGGCTTTGGAATGCTTCTTCTGATGGCGTTCACAGGCTTTGGAAAACTGCTGCAGCTTGAAAGTTTGGACATATATTGTTGGCTTGTGGTTTTGGGCTTGTCGGTTTCAATAATTTTTATCGGTGAACTTTACAAATTGATTGAGAAAAAAATTAAGCATCAGAAATGATGCTTTTTTTGATTTATTTTGCAATTTTTGTTTGGTTGTGATAAAATTGTTTTATGGATTTGACTGAAATAATAAAAAATCAAGATTTTTTTCACAATATTCTGCAAAAAAAACGAGATAACAAATTTCCTAATGCGGTTTTGTTTTTCTGTGAAGACAAGTTGACGAGTGCCAAAACATTGGTTTTGACAGCGCTTATGTTAGAATATCAAATTTTTGAACTGTTCAATGAAAAGAGCGCAGAATTTACAAAGATAGAAAAAGGTGTTGATTTGGATGTCAAAATTTATCCAAAAAACAACGAAAAATTGTTGGTTTTAGATTCCAACGAGATTGTTTCAGAAAGTTATGTGAAAGCGGTAAATTTGCCATACAAAATTTTTATCATAAAAAACATCGACATCTCAACTGAAGAAGCGCAAAACAAACTTTTGAAAGTGTTGGAAGAGCCGCCTGCAAATGTTTACTTTCTTTTAAGTGCCGCCAACGAGGACAAAGTTTTGCCTACGATAAAAAGCAGGTGTGACAAAATCAAAATCGGCCCAATTTCAAAAGAAGGGCTTTCTAAACTGACGCAAGACGACTTGGCGATTGTGCTTGGAAACGGTTATGCTGGCAAAACGCTGGAACTTGCTCGAAACGAAAATCTCAAAACAATCACAAATTTTGCAGTCAGTTTGTTTACTGAAATGAAAAACAGCAAGCAAGTGCTTTTGTTTTCAAAAAAATTTTTAGATTTTCAAAACGATTTGGATTTGATTTTGGAAATCATGTCAATTTGCATTGAAGACATCTTGAAGATTAAGTGTGAAAGCGAAAATTTGTGTCTTTTGAAAACTTATGTGAACGATTTCAAAGATGTGGAACCTGAATTTTCAGTAGAGTCACTGTGCGAAATTTCAAAATTGATTTCAAATTTGCGTGAAAAAATTGAATTTAACGCAAATTTAACGGTTGCAATTGACAATTTTTTGTTAAAAATGCTGGAGGTTAAATATTTATGCAAGTAGAAGTTGTTGGTGTCAAATTTAAAAACGGCAATCATATATATTCTTTTTCGCCAAATGGATTGAAACTTAAGTGCGGTGATTATGTTTTGGTGGAAACTGAAAAAGGGCTTGATTTGGGCGTGATTATCAAAGAAAATGAAGTTATCGACGCGAGCAAACTTGTTTCGCCGCTGAAAAACGTTGTGCAAATCGCTTCAAAAAGTGTGGTCGAAAAGGCTGAAGAATATGACAAACAGGCAGAAAAACTTTATTCAAAAGTCAAAGAAATCGTCAAAAGTTTCAATCTTGACATGAAAATTGTCAAAGTTGAGGCAAGCTATGACAACAGCAGATATATCATAAATTTCACGTCTGAAAACAGAGTGGATTTTCGTGAGCTTGTCAAAACGTTGGCAGAAACACTCAAAAAAAGAGTAGAACTTCGCCAGATTGGCAGCCGTGACGAAGTGAGAATGTTGGGTGGCTTTGGTCCTTGCGGAAAAATTTGTTGTTGTGTGCAAAACATGGGGCAATTTGACCATGTTTCTATGAAAATGGCAAAAACACAAAATCTTTCTTTAAATCCAACCAGCATCAGCGGCTTGTGTGGAAAACTCATGTGTTGCATCGCCTATGAAAACCCTGTTTATCAAGAAGCGCTCAAAATCATGCCAAAGGTCGGGGCAATTGTTTCGACAAAAGACGGAAAAGGAACAGTTGTTTTCAATCATCTTTTGGAGAGAAATGTGGAAGTCAAATTTGCAAATGGCGATGACACCGAAGTCAAGATTTATCCACTTGACGAAATCACTTTCAAAAAGGAAGAGAAATAATGCAAGACGACAGACTTGAAGATTTGGGCTGCAATGGCTTGAAAATTTTTCAAAACAAAGAGCTCTACACTTTCACTTCTGACAGTGTGATTTTGGCAAATTTTGTCAAGACCAAACCAAGTGATGTGGCGGTGGAAATCGGCGCCGGCTGTGGGGGCGTTTCCCTTCTTGTTCAAGCGAAAAACAAAATCAAAAAAATTTTTGCATTTGAAATTCAACAAAAAATGCAAGAAATTTGCAAAAAAAACTTAAATTTTAATGATTTAAACGAAAAAATTGAATTGATTTGCGAAGATGTCAAAAATTTTGAAAAGTTTTTTTCTTGCGAGAGTGTGGATGTTGTCTTTTCAAATCCGCCTTATTTCAAGCCAACAAAATTTGTTCAAAACGAAGTGAAAAAGCTAGCGAAAGAAGAAATAAACTTAACTCTTTTCGAGCTTGTGAAAACGGCAAACAAAATGCTGAAGTTTGGTGGAAGTTTTTATTGTTGCTTTTCTGCCGAGCGCTCATGCGAGCTGATTTCAACTTGCCAGGCTCACAACTTGAAAATCAAAGAGATGTTTTTCACAGAAAACGGCAAAGGCGAAGTCAAGCTTGTGGTCATAAAAGCGGTCAAGGGTGGAAAAGACGGCGTCAAAGTTTTTCCAAACCTTGTCACAAACGACCGCGATGGAAATTATCTTGAAGCACTCCAAACAAAAAATTTTGGCAAAAAATTGTAATGCTTTAAATTGCTATTGTTTTTAGTTTGAAGTGTGTCGGCTTTGGATATCATTGCATCGATGATTATTCTTTTTAACATAACACAAGATGCTTCGCGTTTTAACAAAAAAGTTTTGATAAATGCTGCAGAAGGCGATGGCAAATCAAACAAAAAAGCTAAAGACATTGGAAAGCCATCTTTGCAGCAGATTTTGTCAGAACTTAAAGAAATGAAAGATGCTGACATAATTTCTGAAGAAGAATACAAAAAGCTGAGAGAAAAGTTGATAGACAATTATGAATTTTAAAAAATTAAAAACTCTGTTTGATTTGACAGAGTTTTTTTGTTTACATCACTTTGCAGAGCAGACAGGCGAGAACTGTTCCAACCAAAGAACAAACAAGTGCAACAGGAATGGCATAGAATAGCCTTTTCACTTTGGTTTGAGAGATGTAAACTGTTGCGACATAAAAAATTGTTTCACTGCAGCCCATGATGACGCACGCACACCTTGCAATGTAGCTGTCAGCGCCATAGGTTGTGAAAATGTTTTCCAAAAGCCCAAAACTTCCACTTCCGGTAAAAGGACGAAGCAGAACAAGTTCGCAAAGTTCGGTTGGAATGCCCAAAAAGTTGAAGATTGGTGACAGAAGTTGAGCCAAAAAATCGGTTATGCCGCTGACACGCAAAAGTGCCACCGCAATCAAAATTGACGCGATGAAAGGAAAAATGTCCACAACAAGTTTTATGGCGCCCTTTGCACCTTTGACAAAACAGTCATATGTGTTTATGCGCTTGTAAATGCTGTAAACAAAAACCAAAATAAAAATGATTGGCAAAATATAGACGCTCATTTTTTCGCTCGCCTTTTTCTTAAGATTTTGTCGATGAAATGCACAAGAAAAATGCCTAAAACCGTTGTGCAGAATGTGGCAATAAGTGTTGGAATGATGATGTCAGACGGATTTTCAGAGCCGGCGCTGGCACGAAGCCCAATGACAGTTGTCGGCAAGAGTTGAATGGAAGTGGCATTTAAAACGACCAACATTATCATGGCAAAATTTGCTTTTCCGCTGCCGTCATCCAATTTTTGCATCGCTTTGATGCCCATTGGAGTGGAAGCATTTCCCAGCCCGAGCATGTTTGCTGAAACATTGAGTGCAATGATTTTTTGCGTTTCGGCATTGTCAACTTTGAAGATTTTTTTTATCAATGGTCTTAAAAGTTTTGCCAATTTTTCACTCAAACCGCTGGCGTCCACAAGTTCCATAATGCCAAGCCAAACCGCGTAAACAGCACAAAGTTCGATGCAGAGTTCAAGAGCGTTGGCAGAAGCTCCCAGCATTTCAGACAAAACCGCGCTGGGATTTGTTATGAGCAGAACCAAAATGCTGGACAGCATCATCAACAGCCAAAACAAATTCATATAAGATTTTATGTGAAAAAACTCGAAAAAAGACGTAAATTCGAAGAAAAAAGTGTAATTCAATTTTCCTTGACAATAATTTTTCAGTTTGCTAAAATTTTTGCATGGAACTTATAGATGCACATGCACATTTGACCGATGAAAAATTTGACGATTTGAAAGCTGTTTTGACAAGAGCAAAAGAACATTATGTTGAAAAAATTGTTTGCTCTGCTTTTAACTTGCCGTCAAGCCAAAGCGCTTTGGAACTTGCAAAAACTCACTCAAATATTTTTGCGAATGTTGGGCTTCATCCAGAAAATGTCGATGAATTGGATGAAAAAACGCTAAAAAATCTCGAAAAACTTGCAAAAAACGAAAAAGTTGTGGCAATTGGAGAAATTGGTTTGGATTATCATTTCATAGATGACAACAAAAGTTTGCAAAAACAAGTTTTTGTGGAGCAAATAAAACTTGCCAAAAATTTACAAAAACCAATTGTGGTTCACAGCCGTGACGCCATGGGTGACACAATTGACATTTTGAAATCAAATCGACATACACAAGAAAGTTTGATGCATTGTTATGCGGGCAGTTTTGAAAGTGCCAAAATTTTGATGGATTTGGGTTTTAGTTTTTCGTTTGGCGGCGTAGCAACTTTTAAAAATGCCAAAAATGTTGTGGAAGTGATAAAAAACTTGCCGCTTGAGAGAATTTTGCTTGAAACTGATTGCCCTTACATGTCTCCAGAACCATTTCGCGGCAAGCGCAACGAGCCAAAAAACATAATTTATGTTGCTGACAAGATTGCCAGCATAAAAGGGCTGTCTTTGGAAGAAGTCGCTTTTCAAACCACCGAAAACGCAAAAAGGATTTTCAAAATATGAGTGATTTTGTTTTTAAGAAAAAGTTTGGGCAAAATTTTATCAGCGACAAAAATTTGTTGAACGCCATTGCAAGTGACGCAGAGATTTCTGAAAATGACGAAGTGCTGGAAGTGGGTGCGGGTGCTGGAAGTTTGACGCAAGTGTTGAGCCAAAGGTGCAAAAAAGTTGTTTCGTTTGAAATTGACAAAGATTTGCAAGAAAGTTTGCTTGCGTTGAATTTAAAAAATGTTGAATTTGTGTTTGACGATTTTCTTAAAGCTGACATGAAAAAAGTCGAAAGCAAATTTTCAAAAAAAATCAAGGTTGTGGCAAATTTGCCATATTACATCACCACTCCAATCATTTTCAAGTTTTTGGAAGAAAGCACAAAGCTCCAAAGTTTGACAATTATGGTTCAAAAAGAAGTCGCCGAGCGCATTTGTGCACAAGTTGGTGGAAAAGATTATGGCATCTTGACGGTCATGACAAATTTTTATGGCACGCCGAAGATAACAAGAATGATAAACAGGCAGATGTTTTATCCAGTTCCAAATGTGGACTCGGCGCTTTTAAATGTGAAAATTCAGCCGAAATATGCCGACATTGATGCTGCAAAATTTTCTGCTTTTGTCAAAACTTGTTTTTCAATGAGACGCAAAACCCTTTTAAACAACCTTTCAAAAATTTTCAGCAAAGAAAAGCTGAAAGAATGTTTGACTGAAGAGACTTTGAAAAAACGAGCCGAAACACTTTCGCTGGACGAATTTGTTGAGCTTTTTAAAAAGCTTTCTTAAATCACATTTTTGGCTTTGATATAATATAAAAATATATGAGTTGCAAAGATGAAGAATTGGTTTTGCTTGCCACCACAATTGCCATGGAACTTGCCAAAGGACTTTCGGTTGAAGAGATTGAAGATTTGAGAAATTTGGTAAATCAAGTCTCGTGTTCTTTGACCACACTTTTAAACAATAAATATAATTTTTTGAAAAAGAAAAATAAAATAAATCCGCATTTTTGAAGCGGATTTTTTTAATTTTTGCATGATTTTTTCAATTTTTTTTGAATTTTTAAACAATTTTTTTACATTTTTTCAATTTTAAATTATTTTTTATTTAATTTTTGACAATTAAATTGAATTTATTTCCACAAAAAATTTGGCGGAAATTTCTGGATAAATTCGAGCGACAACTTCATATGTGCCGACCGCTTTGATTGGCTCTTTCAAATCAATTTTCTTTTTGTCGATGTCGATGTTTTTCTTCAGGAGCTCTTCAGAAATTTCTTTGCTCGTCACAGAGCCAAAAGTTTTTCCGTTGCTTCCACATTTTATCGAAAGTTTGATTGTTTGACCATTTATCTTTTTTGCCAGCTCTTTTGCAGCTGAAATTTCTTGAGCCTTGTGAAATTTTTCAGCATCTTTTTGAATTTTGTTTTCGTTGAGCGCGCTGTTGTTTGCCACTTTTGCAAAATTGTTTTTAAGCAAAAAGTTTTTTGCAAAACCATCAGCCACTTCTTTGACTTCACCTTTTTTGCCTGTTCCTTTCACATCTTTCAACAAAACTACTTTCATTTTTACCTCGCTTATATTTTAAGTTTACAACATTTATGTTTGTTTTGTCAATAAAAGGACAAAATAATGTCAGAGGAGCAATATGGATATTCGATGTAGAAAAACGGGTTGTTTATACAACAAAGATTACACATGCACGGCAAAAGAAATTTTGGTCAAGAAGAACGCCGAGTGCAACAAATACGAACATGGCAAGCAACCAGTTGACAAAACAAAATGGTTGTTTTCAGATGAGCCGCCAAAATATGCACCGCAGCGAGACAGTGCGACGATTGACATAGGTTGCAATGCACCGTGTCTTTTCAACGACAACGGCACGTGTTGCGCAAACGGCATAACTGTGAATGACCTTAAAGAAAAGCCAATTTGTGTCTCTTTTTTGAAGAAATAAGGCGGTTTTGGACAAAAATTATGGAATAAAATGGTTGCAAAACCAAAAATTCTATTGTATAATGTCTCTATGAGAAAGAAGAAAGCAAAAGATGAGCTTGTCTTTGGCATAACTTCGGGCGACCAGCCATCTCAATCGCCTGAAAGTTTGGAAGCGCAACAAATCAAGCAGCAATATCTTGAAATTATGTTTTTTCAAGCGAAACAAAGAAACAATTTGCTTGGAGAATTTGACGCCGACGGAAATTATAAGCTTTCCAATGAAAAGTTGATAAACGGGCTTTTGCTTGCTCCAAAAAAGTTTGAAGAAAAAGTGGAAGAAACAGCCTATGTTTCTGCCACCCTAAATGAATTTGTTTTGAATTTTAAAATTGAATTTGAAATTTCAGAAGGCTATTCCAAAGCACAGCTGTTTTTGATTGAAGTCGAACACCGAGCCGATGAAGATGTCAAGCATACCACAAAACTTGACGAACTTGTGGCTGTTTATTCGGCGCAGTTTAGAGAAGAAGTCTACAAGAAGTGGCGAGTTTATTTTGAAGAAAACATCTATGAAATGACTGATGACATTTACAAATATCTCCACATGCAAGAAGAAGAAATGCTTTTCAGCCGAGAGTTAACTGAAATTTTGGCACAGCTTTATTTGACAAAGATGTTGACGTTGTTGGACAATTTTGGCGAGCTTGGTCAGAAGATAAAATATGAATATAAACAGTTGCTGGAAAAACAACTTGAAAAAGACCCAAATTTAAATCAAAATTACACAAAACTCAAGTTTTTGCTCGATAGAGTTATGATTAAAAATCACGCTTTTGACGAACTTTGCAAAAACAAAGACGCAAGACTTGTTATGACAAGTTTTCTCACGCCTTTGAAAAGAGTAAAAGACAAAGCTCCACCTGACCTTACGGAACTTGCTAAGAAAAAAGCTCAGGAGAAAACTTCAAACAAAGCTCTAGAAAAAGCGGAGAAAAAAGAAGCAAAAGCGAAACCAAAGAAAGCCGCAAAGGCAAGCGTTAAAAGTTCTGCAAAAAAAGCTAAGCCGGCAGGAGGCAAAAAAGATAAAGAGAAGAAATCTGGCGGCGGCGGTGGTGGTGCTTTTGTGTTTGTTGAACAGCCAAAAGTTGAGGCTTCCACTTCCAAAACGCAACCAAAAGAAAATTTAAAGCCGTTTCATCTTGACGAGTTTAAGCTTGACAAAAAAGAACCTGAAGTCAAAACTGGTTTTTCAGAGGCTAACGACGGAAAAGTTTTAAACAATGGTTTTGGCGGGTTTGTAAGCGAAAGTGGTCAAGGAAGAATTGTGGATAAAGAGCGAGAGATGTAAAAAAACAAAAAATAGTTGCAAGACTGCAACTATTTTTTAATATTTCCTATTTCTTTCGTTTTCTGCCATTTTTCTTTTTGCGTATTCAGTAAGTTCGTTATATCTTGTCATGTCAAAACCATTTTTCTTCATGGTTTTAAGGTTTTTCTGATTGCAATATTCCATAGCTTTGATGATTGCGACAGCATCCGATCTCATGATAGCGTTAAATTTTTTTTGTGGCAAGCTTTGGCTGTTTTTGAATGTGTTCAAAAAATATGCGCCGTCCAAAAGCCAAACCTCGCAATTGTTGCTTTTCAAAACGCTTGGAATGCGAGCCTCGATTTGTTTTGCCATTTCAAGACGAGCGGCTTTAAATTTGTCGATCCATTTGTCATCAGCTTGCATGGCGTTGAAGTAAACTTGAGCTGGGCTGCCCAAATTGACATGTTCGGCGTTGTAAGAAATGATTTCTTGGTTGAGCAAGTCGACAAACTTGATTGGGTCATAGACATTGACTGGATCATCATCTTGAACGACAAGAACGTGTGGATTGTCAAATCTTTTAAGCATAACAATATCCCCTTTTTCAAAACAAATTTTTCATTTTTATTATAACATGCCTTGAGGTCTTTGTAAATACCCTTTTTTAAAAATTTTGTGAATATTTTGAAAAATTTTTTTCATTCTAACTCTAAAGTTATATGCAGGTGGTTATGAAAAAAGTTAAAATTTTAAACAAACTCAGTTTGGGGGCGGTCATTTTGCTTGTAAGCGGCGTCATATGCAAGTTTTTGGGTGCACTTTTCAGACTTCCGCTGACAAATCTTCTAGGCATTGAAGGGATTGGAATTTTTCAACTTATTATGTCGCTTTATGCGTTCGCGCTTGTTTTGACAAGTGGCGGAGTGACAAATTCGCTTTCAAAGCTTATCAGTGCGGCAAGAGCAAAAAGTGAATTTCCCAAAATAAACACCTATCTTAGACGCGCGATTTTTGTTGCCGTTGGAATTGGCTTTTTGATTGGTGCGCTTTTCTTTTTGTTTATGCCTTACATTTCGGCATTTCAGGGCATTGGGCAAAACAAAAGCTATCTTTTGTTTGTGCTTATGTTGCCGCTTGGAGCGGGTTTGAGCGCCTTTCGCGGATTTTTTCAAGGCTATGAAAATATGCTGCCGACCGCAATCAGCCAAGTGATTGAACAGGTCTTCAAATTTGCTTTTGGGCTTTTGTTTGCCTTTTATTTTGGCAAAAATGGCATTGCCGAAGGCGTTTTTGGAGCGTTTTTGGGGATAACTTTAAGTGAAGTTGTTTCGCTTGGCTTTTTGTTTTTGCTGTTTCTATCTAAAAATAAAAATCAAAAAAGGTTGGAAAATTTGAGCGAGATAAAGTTTGCTCGCAAAGAATTTGACAAAGCGAATTTCCCATTAACACTTTCCGCTTCAATCTTGCCGCTTGTCAATGCCTTTGACGGTTTGATTATCATTCCAAGGTTGATGCAAGCAGGCCTTTCAAACGGTCTAGCGACCAAACTTTTCGGGTTGCAGGCAGGGGTTGTGGGAGCGCTTTTAAACTTTCCACTGATAATTTCCATGGCTGTCAGCACAACGCTGCTTCCAAACATTTCTTATCTCATTTCGCGCGGAACTGGTGGTAAGTTTGTCATTGAGAAAGGCCTAAAAATTTTGCTATTTCTCATTTTGCCGACCACTTTTGGAGTGGTTGCCATTTCAAAACAGGCGTTTATGTTGGTATACAACGACATGTCTGGCGGAATTTTAGACACTGCATTCAGTTTGATTTTGTATGGCGGATTTTCGATTGTGTTCACGGCGCTCATGCAATTTTTGACCATGCTTTTGCAAGCCAATGGACAGTTTAGATATATTCTTGCCATAACAGCGCTTGGCGGAGTTGTCAAAGCGTGCATTTCATATTTCCTTTCTGCGGTTCCGTCGATAAACATCTTCGCTCTGGTGCTTGGAAACATCGCCTTGGCAGCAGTTATCAGCGTTTTGGCGCTTTTAAAGCTGAAAAGTGTGGTTTCGTTCAGGTTGTCGTTTTCTGATTTGTTTGTTATGATTTTTGCGACCTTTCTGATGTTTGTGACGGTTTACACTTTCATAAATTCCAATTATTTTGGCTTGCTGACAAACATAATTTTGGGAATTTTGCTTGGTGTTTTGGTCTATTTTGTGATGACGGTGCCGTTTTGGATAAAGTTTTCGCGCAAGTCGCAGGCAAAAACGCAGATTAAATTCAAAATATGATGTTTATTTTTTCAAATTGTTGCCCATAAGAACTTAAGGGGGTAAAAAATGAACAAAGCCGAATTTGTGAGCTTGATGGCAAAGAAAACCAACATGCCAAAAACCAAGTGTGAACTTTTTTTAAATGAATTTAAGTCGATGGTTTTGGAAGTATGTTCCAAAGGAGAAACGGTAAATTTGAGAAACTTTGGAAAATTTTCGTTGCAAGAAAAGAAAGCTCGAAAGTTTTTAAATCCGCAGACAAAAAGATATTATATCTGCAAGCCTAAAAAGATGATAAACTTCAAAGGCTATCGAAATTTCAAATATGCGGTCAATGGCTAAAAAAACACAGGATTTCCTGTGTTTTTTAATCAACCAAACCAATCAAATAGTCCGCCGAAACATTGAAAAACTTGCAAAGCACAATGACCATGTCTATCGTTGGAGATTGAGCGTTTGCTTCATATTTAGAAATTGTGGCTTGACCAATGTGAGTTTTTTCAGCGAGCTGGTCTTGTGTAAGATTTGCTTCCAATCTCAATTCTTTCAGTCTTTCTGCAAATTTGTTCATGACAATTCCTTTTTCAATATTACTAAAATTATATTCTTAAGCTAGTAAAATTGCTTGACATATCCTTAAAAGATTAATATTATAAGAATATTCAAAAAGGAATAAAAATATGCGTTTCAAAACAGAATTGTTGCAAGAATATGTCGACAAACAGATAGATCATCGTGCTTTCACAATGATTTGTGTGTCGCTGATGATTCCGCCTAGGGAACTTAAAATCATTCTCGACGAAAATTTTGAAGATGTTGAAAAGCGTTATGACATCATCATCGCAAACATCACAAGAATTTGCTTTGCTTTAAAAAAGCCAATTGAAGAAGTTTTTGAATAGGTTGATTTTGGCGTTTCTTTTGTGCTATGATGCTGATATGAAAATTGGAAATTTGGATTTTTCAGAAAATCCGCTTCTTCTGGCGCCAATGGCGGGCGTGACCGATGTGGGCTTCAGGGCAATCGCATCTTCTTTTGGTGCCGACGCCACGGTCACCGAAATGCTTTCGGCAAGGGCAATGCAACACAATCCGTCAAGAACCAAACTTATGACATTGACCACCGACGAAGAAAAGGTGAAAATTGCGCAAATTTTTGGTCACGAGCCTGAATTTATGCAAATGGCTGTTCAATCTCCGCTGCTAGAAAAATTTGACATGTTTGACATAAACATGGGTTGCCCAGCCCCAAAAATCGTCAAAAATGGCGAAGGTGCGGCGCATATGGACAATTTATCGCTTGCTGGAAAAATCATTTCTGCCTGCAAAAATTCGACAGGCAGACCTGTTTCAGTGAAATTTAGAAAGGGGAGCAAAAGCGAAAATTTTTTGGACTTTGCTCGCATGTGTGAAGACAACGGTGCTGATTTTGTCACTTTTCACGCTCGAACTGTGGCACAAGGTTACAGTGGACATGCGGACTATGAAGCCATTGCCAGTGTCAAAGCCAAACTTCACATTCCTGTTGTTGGAAACGGCGATGTGGTGGATGAAAAAAGCCTTAACGAAATGAAAAAAACTGGCGTGGACGGAGTTATGATTGGGCGTGGCGCAACTGGAAAACCGTGGATTTTCGCTTTTTTAAAAGGAAAACAAACAAAAATCGACAAATTTGAAGTTGTAAAGCGCCATGTCGAAATTTTACGACAATTTTTCGACGAAAATTGGTTGAAACTCTATATGCGAAAACACTTTTTGTGGTATGCTGGACAAATGCCGATTTCAGCGAGCTTGAGACTTTCTCTTGCCACTTGCAACGACATTGACGCTTGCCTTGAACTCTTGAAAAAAGCTTTTGATGAATTTGGTTAATTTATTTTGAAATAAACTTCAAATGTTGTAAACTATATCTGTCAAAAGCACATAAAAAGCTTTAAGGGGAGCCTATGAAAAGAACAATAAGAGATTTGAATAATATTGAAGGCAAACGCATATTGTTGCGTTGTGATTTCAATGTTCCGCTTGACAATTTTGGTGACATCATGGACAGCAGCCGAATTGTGGCATCACTTCCGACAATAGAATATCTCGCCAAAAAGGGTGCAAAACTTATCATCTGCTCTCATCTTGGCAGACCAAAAGGTTATGACAAATATCTTTCGCTTTTTCCGGTTGCGGTTTATCTTATGAAATATTTCCCAAACCGCGTCAAATTTTGCAACAAAGTGATTGGGCCTGTGGTTGACAAAGCGGTTTCTCAAATGAAAAATGGCGACATTTTGGTCTTGGAAAATCTTCGTTTTATGGAAGGCGAAGAGAAAAACGACCCAAAATTTGTCGACCAACTTGCAAAACTTGCCGACATCTATGTTGACGACGCATTTGGCGTTGCACACAGAAAACACGCTTCAAATTATGGTGTGGCTCTCAAACTTCCAAGTGCAATCGGATTTTTGATTGAAAAAGAACTTCAAGTTTTTGAAAAAGCTTTCAAACATGCCGAACATCCTTTTGTTGCCATTTTCGGCGGAGCAAAAGTGGAAGACAAACTTGATTTGATTGAAAATGTTATGGATAAAGCCGACACTATCATCATTGGCGGCGGAATGGCTTATACATTTTTGCAGGCTCAGGGCTTCAACATTGGCGACTCGATTGTTGCCTTAAACAAAATTGACGACGCAAAACAAATCTTGCAGAGAGCAAAAGAAAAAAACATCAAAATTTTGCTTCCAGTCGACCATGTTGCACTTATAAAAGAAAAAGACAAAGCCAAAAAGACAACTGAGCTGGAACGCGGAATGGTTGCTCTTGACATCGGTCCAAAGACTATAAATCTTTTTAAAGAAGAAATTTTGAAAGCAAAACAAATCATCTGGAATGGTCCGCTTGGAAAATATGAAGACCCGCGCTTCAAAAAAGGCACAATGAAAATCGCTAAAGCAGTGGCAAAAAGCGGAGCATATTCGGTTGTTGGTGGCGGAGACAGCATAAGTGCGGTCAAGTCCAGCGGAGTTGCAAAATATATAAACCACTTGTCCACAGGCGGTGGCGCAAGCTTGAAACTTATGGAAGGAAAATCTTTGCCGGCAGTTGAAGTCATTGACACTTTGTGATTTTAAAGGAGTGAAAACATGAAAAAACTTATCATTGGAAACTTCAAAATGAACACCAAGCCAAGCGAATTGAAACCATACGCAATGGCGCTTGCGACCAAGACTAAGGGTTCCAAAAACGACATTGTCATCTGTCCACCTTTCACACATTTGGCTGTTGCAAGAGAGTTTTTGAGTGGCAGCAATGTTGAATTTGGCGCGCAAAACATCTCTGAAGAAGAAAAGGGAGCGTTCACTGGCGAAATCAGCGCAAGTATGATAAAAGATTTGGGCGCGAGCTATGTTATTGTTGGTCACTCTGAGAGACGCTCAAAATTTAAAGAGACAGACAGACTTATAAACAAAAAAATCAAAACAGCTTTGGCAAATGGGCTTAAAGTCATCTTGTGCATTGGAGAAAGTTTACAGACCAGAGAAAGCAAACAGGCAGCAGCATTTGTCAAAAAACAACTTGACGACGACCTTAAGGGTATCTATGAAAACGAGCTTGACGGCGTTGTGATTGCTTATGAACCTATCTGGGCGATTGGAACAGGAAAAGTTGCCACAAACAAAGACATAACCAAAATGGTTGAAATGATAAGAAAAAAAATAGAATATTTATATTCTGCAAAAGCTGGAAAAAACATCACGATTGTCTATGGTGGCAGCATCAACACAGGAAATTATAAACGAATTTTGTCTTGTGAGTGTTTAAACGGTGCACTCATCGGCGGTGCTTGTTTGGATGTCGACGGCTTTGCGGTGATTTGCAGAGAAACTTATTGATTGGAGAATAAATGAACAGAGTTGCGCTTTACAGAAAATATAGGCCAAAAACTTTTGAAGAAGTCATTGGGCAGGACCACATCACAAAAACTCTTCAAAATCAGATTATGAATGACCAAATCGGCCATGCATATCTTTTCACTGGCTCTCGTGGAACGGGCAAGACCAGTGTGGCAAAAATTTTTGCTAAAGCGGTGAATTGTCTGCATCCAGTTCATGGTTCGGCGTGTGGAGAATGCGAAAATTGCAAGCGACTTGAACAAGAAAACGACATAAACATCATCGAAATGGACGCGGCTTCAAACAACAAGGTGGACGACATCAGGCAAATCAGAGAAAAAGTCAAGTTTATGCCAGTTGGCGCAAAATATAAGGTCTACATCATCGACGAAGTGCATATGTTGACTGACAGCGCGTTTAATGCCCTTTTGAAAACGCTGGAAGAACCACCGTCTTACGTTATTTTCATTTTGGCAACAACCGAAGTTCACAAGCTTCCACAGACAATTCTGTCGAGATGTGTTCGTTTTGATTTCAGACTTGTTTCGGTGGAAGATTTGGTCAAACAACTTCGAAAGGTTTTTGACAAAGAAAACATAACTTATGATGAAGAGAGCTTGAAAATCATTGCAGCTGCGGGCGAAGGCAGTGTGAGAGACACATTGTCGATTGCTGACAGCATTGCGTCTTTCTGCCAAGGGAAAATTGACAAAGAAAAAACATTGAGCGTTTTGGGAACAACCGACCACGAACTTATCTTAAGTTTTTTCGACAAACTGCTCGACAAAGATGTCGGTGGGGTCTTGGCAGACATTGACAAGATTGAAAAAGAAGGCAAAAATTTGGCTGTTTTTGCAAAAGACCTTTCAAAACATGCGCGGAATTTGCTTGTTTGCAAGTCTTGCCAAAATGCCAACGAAATTCTAAATTTGCCAGATGAAATTTTTGAAAGTTACAAAGCTCAGGCTGACAAATTTGACGAGAAAACTTTGATAAGATATATGCAGGTGTTTTCAAGTGCCGAAAGCGAACTTCGCTACACACTCTCTGTGAGACTGCTCTTGGAAACCACTTGCCTCACTGCCATGCTCGGCTTTGACGTAAAAAAAAACTGAAGATTGAAAAAGATGTTTCAAAGCTCTCGCCAAACAATGTTTGGGGCAAAATTGTGCTTTATCTGAAAGAACATAAAAAAGTTGCGCTTCATGTGGCGTGTGGAGACATCACAAACGCAAAAATTGAAAACGGAAAACTTGTCATTCGTTCCAGCGACGACTTTCTGATTGACGTTTTGGAAAACGGCCGCAAAGAGATTGAAAACGCCATAAGGTGGCAGGGTTTGGAACTTCAATTTGTGGTAGAAAAGTTTGAAAGCGGAGAGCAAAAGACAAACAAAGATATCAAAAAGCTAGAAAATTTCTTTAAAAACAAAGTGGAAATTGAAGATTGAAAAGGAGATAAACTATGGGATACGGATTTGGTGGCTTTGGCGGCGGAAATATGCAAGCACTTATGCGCCAAGCTCAAAAGATGCAAGAAGATATGAAAAAAATCAGAGACGAAATTGACGCGACGGAATATACTTCCACTGTTGGCGGCGGAATGGTCGCTGTGACCATGCTCGGGAACAAAACGGTCAAAGCGGTCAAAATCAAAAGAGAAGTTGTCGACCCTGACGATGTGGAAATGTTGGAAGATTTGGTTGTGAGTGCGGTCAACGACTGTCTCAAAAAAATCTCTGACGACGAGAAAAACAGATTGCCAAATTTGGGAATGTGACCTTTATGAGTGAATTTGACGAACCTATTGAAAGATTGATAGAATATTTCAGAATGTTGCCAGGCGTTGGGAAAAAGACCGCTCAGCGCTATGCTTTTTTCGTGATTGAAAGCGACAGAGCGAAAGCGGAAAACTTTGCTAAAGCGATTGTGGAAGTCAAAGACAAAATCAAATTTTGTTCGGTGTGCGGAAATTATAGCTCTGACGATGTTTGCTCAATTTGCAGAAGGCGAAACAGACAGTTGGTCTGTGTGGTTCAAGAGCCAAAAGACATCATCTCAATTGAAAAATCAAAAAGTTTTGACGGAACTTTTCATGTTTTGTTTGGTGCGATAAATCCGCTTGAAAACAAAGGTCCAAACGACATTCGCATCAAAGAACTTCTTTCACGTGTGAAAAGTGACAACGTCAAAGAAGTTATCATGGCTACAAATCCAGACGTTGAAGGCGATGCAACGGCGATGTATGTTGCAAAAATTTTAAAGCCGCTGGGCGTCAAAGTGACAAGGCTGGCGCAAGGCATTTCAATGGGCAGCGACATCGAATTTGCTGACGAAGTGACACTCAGCAAAGCACTGGCAGACAGAAAAGAAATTTAAGTGGCATGTGCCACTTTTTTGTTGGGACAAAAAAGAATTTGATTTTTTGTGGCTAGTTTGTTATACTTAGACGAAAGTGGAGACTTCAGATGAACATAAAAAACGAAATTACAGAACTTTTAATTGACGCAGCAGAAAAACTCAATCTTGAAGATAGAGACAAGATTGTTGTTTCTTTTTCAAATCTTCCACAACTTTGTGATTTTCAAACCAATTATGCCATGCTTATTGCAAAAAAAATGGGGATGAAGCCAATTGATGTGGCAAACGAAATTGTTTCTTCCATCAATACGGATAACTATGAATTTTCGGCAGCCTTTCCGGGCTTTGTGAACATAAAAATCAAAGACAAGATTTTAAATCGTTATGCAGGCTCTGTGCTTGACGACAAAAATTTGGGCGTGGAACAGGTTGAAAATCCAAGATTGGTGTTTTTTGATTATGGCGGAGCCAATGTGGCAAAAGAATTGCACGTCGGGCATTTGCGTTCGCCGATTGTTGGAGAAGCACTCAAACGTCTCCACGTGGCAATGGGCGACAAAACACTTTCGGATGTTCACTTGGGCGATTTTGGCTTGCAAATGGGTCTGACGATTTTGCAACTTAAACTTGACGGCTTTTTAGACAAATTTTTTGCACCAAACGCCGACCTTTCAAAGTTGCAGCTTGAAAATGTCACACTGGATGTTTTGAATGAAGAATATCCTAAGGCAAGCAAAAGAAAAGATGTGGACGAAGAGTTCAAAAAACAGGCCGATGAAATCACCCTTGCTATTCAACAACAAAAACAACCTTATTTTGACATCTATCAGAAAATCAGAGCGCTTTCGGTGGTTGAAATCAAGAAGAATTATGATTTGCTCAACACGACCTTTGATTTTTATTATGGCGAAAGTGACGCTTATGCATATATAGACCAAACCATTCAAATTTTTGTCGACAAAAAGTTGGCAAGAGAAAGTGACGGCGCGCTTGTTGTTGATGTCGCTCGTGAAGGCGAACACATTCCAATTCCAAAGAAGAGCGAAGACGAGCCACAACGTTACAAAAACCCAATGCCGCCAGCGATTATCAGAAAAAGCAACGGTGCTGATCTGTATGCCACCACTGACATTGCCACAATTTTGATGAGAAACAAAGATTATTCTCCAGACGAAATTGTCTATGTCACTGACAATCGACAGTCGACGCATTTTAAACAGGTTTTCAGATGTTGCAAACTTGCTGGCATTTCTCCTGAAAGCCAAAAGTTGACGCATGTCGCTTTCGGAACGATGAACGGCAAAGACGGCAAACCTTTCAAAACGCGTGAAGGTGGCGTTGTAAGGTTGAAAGAAGTGGTTGGACTTTTGATTGAAAAGGCAGAGCAAAAACTTTCTTCAAATGGCATTGTGGGTGACAGCGAACTTGCTCGAAAAATCGGCGTTGCTGCCATGAAGTTTGGAGATTTGTCAAACACGGTCGACAAAGATTATGTTTTTGACCTTGACAAGTTTATGTCGTTTGACGGAAAGACTGGACCATACATTCAATATACGATTGCGCGCATAAACTCCATTCTTTCAAAAACAAATCTCGAAAAGTTTTCGTTTGATGTTTCAAGCGAAGAAGAACGCAACATTTTGCGTGCACTTTTGAAACTTAATTCTTCGTATCAAATCTGTTATGATGCATATTCGATGAATGCACTTTGCCTTTCAGCTTTTGAACTTGCCAGTGCATTCTCCACGCTTTACAATAATCACAAAATTTTGTCAGAGCAAGATGAGAAGAAAAAAACTGGCTTGCTTTCAATTTGTATGCTTGTGAAAAAGTGTCTTGAAAAAGCGCTTTGGACGCTTGGCATCGATAGTGTGGAAAAGATGTAAAAAGAAAAAGTTAAAATCATTTTTCTGCGCCGAAAAATGCCTTGAAAAAATATTTTAAGAAATTTTCAAAAAAGTATTTACAAATCAAAAAAAATGTGCTAAGATATGACCATAAAAATAACAAAAACACGGAGGTAGCGTGATGAATAAAGAATTTAAAATTGGTGGAACAAAAATGGAGTTTATCACTCCAGATGGCAAGTTTAAATCGTTGCCAGCAAAAACTGTCAGCTTGAGTTTTGACAAAGAAATGGGCACTGACCTTTCAAAATAACAAAAATATCGCTTTTGCGATGTTTTTTTATTAATTTACTTTGATTTTTCAAAAGTTTATGATAATATATTGATATATATTGTTTTGTGGAGCTTGTTTTATGAAAAAATTTCAGTTTCTCTATCCAGCCATTTTCATCAAAGACGAAGATGGAAGTTATCAGGTCATTTTCCCAGACCTAAACATCTACACTGACGGAAAAAACATGTCAGAAGCATATCTTTATGCCAAAGATTTGCTCAAGGTTTATTTCACTTATGCGGTGAAATATGAAGTGGAATACAACAAACCTTCAAAAATTGAAAACATGATTCCAAAATGCAAAGCCAACGAAACGGTGATGTATATCGATGCCATTGTTGAAGCCGAGAAATAAAATTATTTTTTATCGAAAACACTTGACTATTTGAGCTTGATGTGATATATTTAGACTGACACTTCTGTAAAGGGTGTTAGTTTTTTTGTTAGGAGAGAAAAATGGCAGCACCAAAACGTAAAATCATCACTCTTGAATGCACTGAATGCAAAGAAAGAAACTATTCTACTGAAAAGAATACTTCTGCAAATGCTGAGAGAATTGAAATCAACAAATTTTGCCCACGATGCAATAAAAGAACAAAACATAAAGAAACAAAATAGTTTTGAGCAAGAAATTATCTAAAATTTGGAGGATATATGTCTAAAAAGCAAAAAGAGCTGGAAAAAGATGTGACCGAGCAAGAATTGAACGCTGAGAAAGAAATTTCTGAAGGCGTTGTTTCCAAAGACGACAAAAAGCAAGATAAAAAATCCAAAGATAACAAAAACGATAAAAACGACAAGAAGAAAAACAAACAGAAAAAAGAAAGGAAGGGCGGAATTGGCAAAAAAACCAAAGAGACCATTTCGGAACTTAAAAAAGTCACTTGGCCAAGTTTTGGAGAAGTTGTCAAGAAAACCGGAATTGTTATCGCTTTCGTTTTGATTTTTGGGCTTTTTATTTACGGCGTCAACACTCTTCTTGCTTGGCTTGTTGGCCTTCTTGTTTGATAGACTTTACTAAAATAGGAGTTTTTTATGGAATATTTTTATTCAAAAGAACCAAAATGGTATGTGCTTCACACTTTTTCGGGGTATGAAAATGTCGCAAAAGAAAACTTGGAAGTTGTTGTAAACAAATACAACTTGCAAGACCGCATTTTTGACATTGTCATCCCTGAAGAAGATGTTATTGAAGAAAAAAACGGCAAGAAAAAACTTGTCACTCGCAAAAGCATGCCGACTTACATTTTGGTCAAAATGATCTATGGCGATGACCTTTGGCATCATGTGACAAACACTCGCGGCATCACTGGCTTTGCTGGTCCAAAAGGACGACCTTTGGCTTTGACAGACGAAGAAGTTATGAAGCTTAGACTGGAAAAAATCAAAGTTGAGACGGACCTTGAAGTTGGCGACAAGGTTGAAATTGTGGAAGGACCGCTTGACAAAATGGTGGGCACAGTTGTCGCTGTCAATCCAGACGCTGGCGTTGTGACTGTCACAGTTGAGATGTTTGGAAGAGAAAACAACGTCGAACTTGAAATTGGGCAAGTTCACAAAATCGCTCAAAATTGACCAAAATTTTGAAAAAATCGTTATTTTTTTGAAAAAAATGCAAAATTTTGCACTTTTTCATGAAAATATTGTCCCAAGCAAGACAAAAAACTGCTTTGATTTTCAGTTTGCCCTTGGCTGAAGAAACAACAAATTTAAACAAGGGGAATTTTGTGGGAGAGCCAAGCCAAGGCTCAAAATTTACCACATTAGGAGGAGAAAAATGGCAAAAAAAGTAAAAGCAGTTGTAAAATTGCAACTCGAAGCAGGTAAAGCCACTCCAGGACCACCAGTAGGTTCTTCACTTGGACCTCACGGTATCAACATTGCTGGCTTTACAAAAGAATTCAACGAGAAGACAGCTTCTCAGGCTGGGTTTATCATTCCAGTTGTGATCACTATCTATGAAGATAGAAGTTTCACATTTGAATTGAAAACTCCACCAGCAGCAGTTCTTATCAAAAAAGCAATCGGAATTGAAAAGGGCTCTGCAAAACCAAACAAAACAAAAGTCGGAAAGATAACTAAAGAGCAAATAAGAAAAATTGCCGAAACTAAAATGGCTGACCTTAATGCTGCTTCAGTTGAAAGCGCAATGTCTATGATTGCTGGTGCAGCAAGAAGCATGGGCGTTGAAGTTGTGGACTAGAGAGGTGAAAAATGAAAAAAGGTAAAAGATATGTAAAAAGCCTTGAAAGCTATGACAAAACAGCGTCATATGATGTTGACCAAGCTGTTGAAAACGTTTTGAAAACGGCGACAGCAAAATTTGACGAATCAATCGAACTTCACGTTAAACTTGGCGTTGACGGAAGAAACGCTGACCAACAAGTTCGTGGGGTTGTTGTGCTTCCAAACGGAACAGGAAAGGAAGTTAAAGTTTTGGTTATTGCTCGTGGCGATAAAGCAGATGAAGCGACAAAAGCTGGCGCAGATTATGTTGGCGCTGAAGAAATTGTCGCAAAAATCAACGGTGGATGGCTTGATTTTGACGTTGCCATCACAACTCCAGACATGATGGGCATTGTTGGAAGAATTGCTCGTATTTTGGGACCAAAAGGCTTGATGCCAAACCCAAAGAGCGGAACTGTGACAACCGATGTTGCCAAAGCAATCAAAGATGTCAAAGCCGGAAAAGTTGAATATAGATTGGACAAAACCAACAATATTCACGTTATCATCGGCAAGAAGAGCTTTGGAAAAGAAAAATTGGTTGAAAACTTTGCAAGCATTATGGATGCGATTGTAAAAGCAAAACCAGCTGCTGCAAAAGGACAATATATCAAAGGCGTAACATTGGCAGCAAGTATGGGCCCTGGCGTTAAAGTGACATACAATATCTAATTGTTGTGAAAGCAGGCTGCCCGCCTGCTTTTTGTCATTTTATAGAAAAGAAATATCAATTTTTTTCGACAATAAAAGTGCTTTTATTCTCGCATAAGAATTAAAGCGACCCGCAAAATATTAATAAAATTTGCTGACTTTTCTATGGATAAAAATGCAACAATTATGTCATTTTAATTGACTTGTTGGCGAATTTTAGATAAAATAGTCTTTGTTAACAAACTTTAAGGTTTGGCAAAAAGATTACTTAAAATTTTAGGAGATTTCAATGAAAACAAAAAATCGATCACTTTTTCTTAGAAGCATGGTGCTGGTTGTGGCTTTTGCATTGGCAATTGTGTTTTTCCCAGTAGGTCAATTTCTTGCACTGGCTGCTTCTATGGAACACTATGTTGATTATTCATATATGACAATCGGAAACAATGTTCAAGAAGTTGAAACCACTGTCACAAGAGGCGCAGAATACAAAATCACAAACGCCTTTGTTGGTGGAAACAAAGAATACGTTGTCGGCAGACTTGAAGCTGAAGATACCGTAACTGATGACAACTCAGGCACTGCCACAATCGTTTCTTCGGAAGTCAAAGTTTCTTACAGCAGCTATGAATATGAAGAAACAACTTCAGACGCAGCTGGAGAAGATTTGACAAACAAAGTTGTGGCATACGTTGAAAGCGACGATGAATACGGCAATTATTATGGTTATTTTGTTGCTGACAGACTTGGAACTTACACAATCACTTATTCTTATCAATATACAGTTGATTCAAGCGATAAAGTTTATTCAAACACATATGAAATGAAGGTTGAAAGCCAAGTTGCTTCTGCTTCAATTGCATTCAGAGAAAATGAAGAAATCTTTATCCCAAGCATCATCGACCTTAATCTGGTTGAGAAAACTGAAGGAAAATATCAAAATTTGGATTTGCCAAGGGTTGATGTGACTGACGAGGACGGCGAACTTATCGATGATACCAAAATCACTTACGGAACCACAAAAACTGAAAGTGGCAAATGCATTGTTGTTTCTGCAACAAGCGGAAGCAGCGGAAGAACTGTCACAATAAGCCCTGGCGACAACGGACTTTACATTGATGGTTCAGTTTTTGCAGATCCAAACTTTGGTGCAGGCGAATATACAATAAGATATTCTTATTATGAAGAAGGAAATTTCATTTCTTCTGTCACAAAAACAACAACTGTTTATGCTGAAAACACAGCTGACAGAACAAATGGATATTACGAAAATTATGCTCTTGCAAGACCGGAACTTTCAACAGAATGGTCAGACAACGGACAAACTGGCATTGAAAGCACACTTCCAAGTGCAATCGGTGTGACTTCAACAAACACTGACCCAGCAAGCGAAGAAGTTGATGTTTATTATCGTGTGAGAGTATATTATAAGGCTACACAATCGGATAGAAACTATCAAGTTATCACTCAAAGCGAATATGGCGCTGATGTTGTTGACGCTGAAGGATATTTGATTGACCCAACAGTGTTCACTCCACTCAACGATGGATATTACACTTTCCAATATGAAATCAGAGACTTCTATAAAAACACGGCAACTTCAAGCATTGGTTTCTATGAATTTACAAATGTTGAAGACCAACAAGCTCCAACACCAATCATCTATGACGCTTCAGTAGAACTTGACGAAGGCGAAGAAATCAAAAATGAAACCTACAAACTTGCATCTCGTTCTGTTCCAAATTCAGTAGTCGTTTACGCTATTGGCATTGATGACAATGTTTCAACAGCTGAAGATGCTGAACTTGTCAGAAGAATTATGACCGACGACACAACTGTCAGACTCACAATCAATGACTATGACGAATGGAATTTGGTGTTCAATTATGCAAGCACAACTTCTTCTGCAGCTTATGAAAACTTGCTCGCAAATAACTATCTCATCAGAAAACAAGCTGGAAGCATTGGCAGTGATGCTGCAATGCTTGAATGGTTGCATGGACATGGTTATTTGATTGCTGTTGACAACAAAAACTATGCAAGCATCTATGAAATGTTTGGAAGTACTTTAAACTTTGGCGAAGGTGTGACAATTTCAAGTGCTGATGAGATGCTCAATTGGCTTAAAAATGCAACTGAAGAACAAATTTCAGGTTTAGGTTTGGCTTATTTTGATGTTGATTCAACATTTGGTTCAACCGGCACAGACGGAATGGGCAGCGGACAATATTACATTCACTACATTGCAAGAGACGCTGCAGGAAATGAATCTGATGTTTCAAGACCAATGTATATTGGTTCTTTCCAAGATAATGACAAGCCTGAATTGAGATTTCCTACAACTTTGGCAGATTCTTATTTGCCAACAGCTACCATCACATTTGACGCTCCAACAGCTTCTGACACATATGATTCAAATATGTTGGTCAAAGTGATGTATCGTTATCTTGACAGCTCAAACAATTATATTGAAGTTGACGACGAAGACGGATATCCAAAAACCACTGAAAATTTGCAAGAAGTTTGGACAGACCTTGGCAATGCAACAGCAAATGACCAGTTGAATTTGAGAACAACTTACGAAGATTTTTACACACAAAACGGCGCTGGTTACATTGATTTGACTGACGTTGATGCATCAACTTACACAATTGACCTTAGCGAAGTTGCTGACAGCGAAAGAGTTGCTGTAAAACTTCAAATCATCACATATGTCTATGATGATAAAGGAAATATCAATGTTTATGGTGAAACTGTCAACATCTTAAACACAAATGACAATAATCCACCAGTGTTCAACACAATTTCAAATGCTGACGAAGGTTCATTTAAAATGGAATATGAACAAGGCGATGAAATTGAACTTCCAACTTTGACTGTAAAAGACGATGCAGTTGAATTTATGGATTTTGAAGTAAATGTTTACTTGGTAAATGGAACAACAAAAACTAAAGTTTATTCTTATGAAAGCCGTGCAGATAGAGATAGTTTTGCAAAAACTTACACAGTTTACGGCGGAAAGTTTACGGCTGCATGGGCAGGAAATTATGAAGCAAGCATAGTTGCAAAAGACAGCAAAAACAAAACAGTTGTGGCATTTGCAAACTATACTGTGACTGGAAAAACAATCATTCAACCACCAGTTATCAGCACTTCATTGACAAGTCAGACAATTGAGCTTGACGGCGACAGCAATTATGATCCAAAAGTGGGAATTGAATTGCCAACACCATCAGTTAGCTATCAAATTGCAAACAGTGTGACATATGACAAATACGTTGCAAACCCAGATGATTATGAAGATGTAGGTTATGTTGTTATGGGCGTAAACGAAAATGGCAGAGCAACAAATTATAGCACATCTTTTGGGCAACAAGGTTCATTTAAACCAACAAAAACTGGCGAATATGATCTTTATTACACAGTAAACATGACAGTTTATAACAAAGACATGTTCACTTATCAAGAAATGGGTGATTACAATCCAGTAACTGGTGAGTATGAAGACGGCGGCTTCTTTGTGTTCACAAATTCTAACAACTCGACAAACATGAATGTCACAATCAACAATGATGGCGGCTTTTCAATTGTTGGTTCTGACTCAGCGAAAAGTTATACCTTGAGGCAGACAGATGGAAGTGCTGAGTTATTAGACTCTTCAAATATACCTGTAGATGATCTTAATAACACAACATTGTTTAATGGCATGAGCATCGAAGACCTTGCAACTTGGTTTGACGAACTTAGAGAATATGTTTTGACAAGCGATGTTTATACAATTATTGTAAACGACAACGTTGGACCAACAATTGCAGCTTATGAATATCCAGAAAACATTTCAACTGAAAACGAAGACGGCTCAAACAGCACAATCACAATCTATGCAATTCAAGGAAGTGATGCAAGCGGTTTGAATATTGCAGATTCTAGAGTTGTTTTGTCTTGGAATTTGGCAAATGGTGATTCAAGTTCTCAAACATTTAACGGATTGAATGAAGATAGGGATTATACACTCAGAACCAGCAATGGAAATATCTTGGACGGAACTTACACTGTGACATACACTGTTTATGACAACAACGGAAATTCTTCAACAAGCACTTATACAATTGCTGTGGGCGACAACATCAAACCAACATTGACATTCCCAGATGACTTTATGGAAGATTCTTATACTGTAGGTTCTCAACTTAGAATAGACACAAGCAAGATCACAGCTTCAGATGTTGGCAGCGGAATTCCTGCTGGAGAACAATATGTTGTTACCTTGACAAACACTTCAACAGGCGAAGAAATCGAAATGGAAACCGACGGTGTGATCTATTCAGTGACTTTGGATGAAGTTGGTTCTTATAGATTGACAATCGAAATCAAGGATGCTGTTGGAAATGTAAGTGATGCCGATCCATTTGATTTTGAAGTTACTGCAAGATCGACAGACCCTACAAGAACTTATCAGATCATCGGAACAATTTTGATTGTAATTTCTGTTCTTGTCCTTGTCGGAGTTATCATCTACTTCATTGTTTCAAAGGTTAAGCTTGACAAAGAACTTAAGAAATAAAAATAAAAAAAAGACCTAAAATTTTAGGTCTTTTTTTATTGCTAATTTTCAGCTTGTTACTTGACAGCAATACGTTTTCTCAATTTCACAATGATGATTATCACAACAATCGCAACTAAAACGGAAATCACAATTGCAATGATTGATGCAGCGTTCATTGGGTTGTTTTTCACAACCTTATAGCTGAACAACACGTTTTCACCGTTGTTTGTGACAATTTGAATGTAATATGTTCCGCGGTCTGTGATATCAGCAGAAATTTGCCCAGTGCTTGTTTCATCGATGTTGTAAACATTGTTTCGATAAATCACCATTTGGTCAAGGTCGTTGTAAGAAACAATTCTGATTGTGCATTTTCCCATTTCTTCATAGACATTTGCTTGATTGAATGTCACATTTATGGTGCTTGTGGTCTCTTGACCTTCTGGTAAAGATATTCTCAGTGGAGCGTTGCCTGATTGAATGATAACTTGGTAGGTGAAAGTTGTTTTGATTGAAGAGTTTCTATAAAATCTGTCGTTGGAGTTGATTGTTATCATATATGTTCCAGCGCCGGTCTTTTCGTCGAGATATGACAATGGCAACTGTGTCATATATTCATGTTGATTGATTGTGATTGTTGAAACGTCAAGCGTTCTTGTAAGGTTTTCTGTGATGTCAACGCCGTCTTTCAAAACTTGCTCAACATAATAGTTTGAATATCTGTTGTAGATGTAAGAATATCTGTGTTCATTCGGGTCTATAATCGAAAATTGATAGGTTTCCTGTCTGATTGTGCCGACGTTTGGCAGGTTGCTCGTCGCTGTGAATGAAACTTCATAATAGCCAGGTTCCGTGAACACATAGGTTGCGTCTTCAACATTTCTCACTTCATAATCTTCGCCGTTTCGCTTTGCGCTGATAACAGGATAGCCATTTAACGCATAGAATTCATTTCTTGTCGAACGGTCAATTCTGATTGTCACATTGCCGTTGTAAACTGCCTGTTTGATTGGTGTTGAAGTTTCTTCCTGACCCGTGAGTGGATTTGTGTAAGTCATTGTGAATGGAACATCTTTCAAGAAGATAAATGTCAACGAATTTGATTGCCCTGCGTTTCCTTTGTTGAAAGTCTGAACATTTCCTGAAGAGTCTTCAAGCGTTATGGTGTATTTGCCTGAATGAGTGAGATAGATGTAGTTGTAAGTGTCAATCGAACCATCTTGATTTTGAACTCTTCTTGTATATTCAGTTGGGTCAAGTGTGATTCCATCTTTGACAAGTGTGATGTGAATTTCATTTTGTGGAATGCCATAATATTTTGACCACTGAAGTTCGATTGTGTTTAGGCTGGCATAATTTTCATTTATCACCAAACTCTTGGACGTCAAATTTAACAAGTTTTCCGAAGTGTCTATCACACCGTTTAAATTGTAAGTGTAGAAAGTTTTCACAAAGTCATCGGTGTTTGGAATGTATGTGATGATGATGTCAGTTTCAAAAGCAGGAATGCCTTCCAAATCGACAGGTGCACCGGTTTCATCGTATCTGTTTGTGATTTTCCACCATTCAGATTTAACCGAAGTCTCTGTGTCATCATCATAGGCTGTTGGAGTTTGAAGAATGGCGCGAATGCCAAGCTCTTCATTGGTTTTGATTTGAATGACATCTTTGTTTTCATAACTTACATTCACCAGATAATGATTTGTAAATTCTCTTCCATTAGGATTTGTGTAAACTGTGTCATTTCTTTCAATTATGCTGCCGTCGAGAGTGTTTTCGAGCCAATAAGTTGCAGTGAGTGACGACAGATTGAATTGATAAATTTGACTTTCTGGAACATTTCCAAAGACATATTGTGTGTTTCCATATTCGTTTCGAAGATAAATTTCGTCATACCAAATCTTGAGATAATATGTTTCCATTTCGTCCGATTGACATCGAAGCTGGGTGCCAGAAGTTATTTCTGTCCACTCAATTTGGTCTGTGCTGATTGAATATTTGATTGGAATGAAGTTTGTTTCATTTAGAGCGAACAAAATTCTTACTTCTGAGAAATAACCTGAGCTGGCTTCAGAGCCGTCTTGCGGAACAATATCTTCAGTGATGTTTCTTGAATTTGCATCAGTGATTTTGAATTGCCCAGTGGTGTTGTTTTGGTCGCCATAGTTTGCCATTGGCAATTGGTTGTAAAGCTGGAAGTAAATTTTCTTAACTTCTTCGCCTTCTTGATTTGTGACATCGTATACATAGATGACAAATTTGTTGTTATAAGGTTGAGTTTGCAGGTTGTGAATTGTCAGAGTTGTGTAACCACGGCTGCTGTCAGAACTGAAATATGCTCTTGTGCTTGGATTTTGAATGTTTGTAGTGTTGTTTTGATTTGCAACTTCCAAGCCTCTCTCGTCCTCTTCGCTATCTGCAAGTTCGTAGATGTGAACAGCATATTTTTCAGGGTTGAAGTTATATCTAAATTCGTCTCTTGTGATGTAGAACAATGTTCCGCTGTTGTCATAATAAGAATATAAATCTTCGCCACCTTCCACTTCTTGAGGAATGATTGTTTCGTTGTAAAGATGAATTTCGGTGTATTCTCTGCCATAGTTATCTCTATATTCATAGACAATTCTGGTGTTGGCTTCAAAATTCAACTCTGGATTTATTGCAAACATGATTGTTCCAGCTGTTGCATTTGCGGTCACAACAACATTGTTGCTTGTGTCTGGTGTCCAAAGGCTGGCATAGCCCAATTTGTTTTCTTGTTCGTAAATCAACAAGCCTTCTGTTGGAGCGGTAATTCTTAAGTATGTCAAATAGGTTGAACTGTAACGTGTGTCTTGAATTGCCGCATCACTTGGTTGAGAAAATTGAATATATTCTTGATTTTGTTGGTTTGTTAAGTTTGCATCAAAACTTGTGTTTCTTATGTTGATATAAAAATCTGCAGAACTGCGAGAAATGCGATTGTAGATTGTCAAAATGTTTTTATATCGTGAACTTGTCGAGCCGTCAATCAAGTCGCTGATGGCAATTGTTGTGTAATTTGAACCTACAAAAGCATAAGCATTTTCTTTGTCCCAAGGGGTGAGCATCAATGTTCTTGAACTTTCAGTTCCGTTTGCATCTCTTGTCAAAAGACGTATCTGTGCCCATTCGTCACCAAAGAAATTGATGTTTTCAATTTGATATCCAGTTGTTGCATAGATGTTGTGAATGGCATTTGTGTATGACAAAACTTGGTTGTAATCTCCGATGGTATAATTTACATCTTCAGCCTCATTTCCATTTGAAAGGGTAATCAAACTTGTGCTTTCATCAGTCAGGTCAGAGACGAAGATTGTGTAGATTGTCATGTTCCCAGCAAGGTCTGTTTCAACAATTTCGTAATAACTGTTTAAGTTGAAAGCGTTGAAGGTATTTAAATCTGTAAATCTTGTGGCAATGAAATCAGACACTTCGGTTTCTTGTGTGTAGTTTGGATTATATTTTGTTGAATTTCCAAGTTCGTCAACAAATTCTCTGACATAAATTCGGTCGACACCAGTGGTTGCTTTCAAAGTGTTCAAGAAGTCTGGCGTCACAGTGTAAGAATAATAAGCAAAAATGCCTGAATTGTTGCTGATGTTGTAGCTTGTGTTGTCGAGTGATGTCGCGATTTGACCTTCTTGAGCGGTGTAATAGGTTCTCAAAGCGTTTTCTGTCATCACGCTTATGTTGCCAGACAACGCATTTCCAACCAAGGTTTGAATGTTTGCACTAGGTGCTGAAAGGTCAACAAAAATTCGCTTTGTCACTGGGTTATAGAAAGTTCCGTCGTCGTTTTTATATCTCATTGTCACATCAACATAGGCGTTGTTTCGATAAACTCCAAGTGCGGTCAGGTCAAGTTGACCAATATAAAGTCCGTCGTTTAAAACTGGTTCGCCGGCGAATGCTTCAGGGAAATCTTTGTAAACATAATTGGCTCCAGAACTTGTGGCAAAACTGATTTCATCTATGTCAATCTCGGTCATGAATTTGCTGCCAGCTTCCCAAATCAAGTTGATGTTAGATTGATTTGTGTGATAAACTTCCAACTCATTTTGTGCGCCCTCATTGAGAATTTCAGTTTTCAAATCAGTTCCGGTTGTCGTTTGAGCATAAAAGTCTGGGTCAGTGCTTTCAATCACAAAACTGAAGGTCATAGATTGCTCAAAATCGTTTTCGTTTCCTGCACCTTTCTGGTCGCCAAATCTTCCTTGATAGATTGTCACATAATAGGTGCCAGCTTCAGAAAGATATGTGAGTTTTTCGCCATTTGAAGTGTAAAAATCCAAAAAGCCGTTTTCGCTTGTGATTGTGTCAAGTGTTGGATTGGCAAAATTGGTTGACGTTCGAGCGATCAGATTTGAAGAAGCCTGTCCGTCTTTGTAAATCTCGGCAAACAATGCATATTCTCTGATTTGAGTGTTTTCAAAATAATAATTGTCCGGGGTGTTTACCACTTCAAAGTGATAGCCGTCGGCATCATTTATCTTTTGAACATAAGATGTGTATTTATATTGTGGAACATAGACATTCACAGGAAGCATGTTGGTTGTCAAAACAACTCTTGGCGTTCCGTCGTTGTGCAAGTGTGAGCCGTCTGAATTTGCTCCTTCACTGTTTGGGAATGTGACAACCAAATCTGAGTAAATTCCGTTGTCATAGGCGGCTATGAAGATGTCACCACCGACCAAACTTTCCAAATGTGTGCCGTTTTCATCTGTTCTGGAAACTGCAGGAGAAATAACTTCGTTTCTGTCCACATAAAGCACAAATGTTCGTTCAAAATAGTCATTTTCGTTATAGTCATATTGGTCATTGACTAAATAGGTTCGAGTTATGACATATTTTCCTTCTGTCGTATAGTTATTTGCGTCAGGTCTCAGCGGATAGGTTCTTGCTTCGGTGCTGGATCCATGTTCTTCAAAGCTGTAAGCTGTGTCAGTTGTGCCGTTTTCTGAAATGCCGATATAATGATAAGTCAAACCGTTTACTGTTTGAGTTTTTGCTTCAAAAGGATAGTATGTGACGGTCACGGTGTCAATTTGAATTTCAATTTCGCCATCGGTAACGGTTGGAGTGTAGCTCAAATTAAAAAGTTTTTCCATTTTTGAAGGGCTGAGATATGTTGTTCTTGTCGGCTCTCCTTCGGTTTCGCCTTCAACAAAAATGTTTGAAGACAAATCTACCACGCTTCCATCGTTGGCGGTGTATTGAACAACAAAATGAGAAGAGTCGTGACTGACAATGATGGTCTGTCTTGCACTGCTGTAGGTTGTGTAGTGCACCATTGCGGTCGGGTCACTTTCACTGCCTACAACAAAACGTGTGTTGGAAAGGTCGCGAATTAAAACATTGTAGGTGTATTCGCCTTCGACCGACAACTCTCTGCTGAAAACATTGTTTTGCATTTGATAACCAGTCGAGTCGTCGCTGTAATATGAAACTGGGTTAATAGGAACTGTGACATAATAACCTTGATAGCTTGGAATAAGATTTGAAACTTGACTTCCAGGCATAACTGCACATGAAATCATTTCCAAAAAGTCGTTGTTCCACAGTGTGTCATACAAAATTTTGAAAATTCCTGTTGCGACATTTCCGCTGTAATCTTTATATAAGTCATAAGAAGCCAAAAGGTCTTTATATTGGTCAATATTTTCAGAGTTGTAAGAAGAGTTGAATTGCAGTGTGTCAAAGTTTGCCACATAAATGGCTTTGTTTTGAGACCAATAGAGCGTAGATTCATTTGCCACATACATTGAAGTGCTTGTCAATTGATAACCGTCGATATCATCGTGGATGGCAAAGACAGGTGCAGTGTTGTCTATCATGAAAACTTGATAAGTGTGATTTCCTGCTTCGTCGTGCAAATCAAACAGATAAAGCCCTGGGTCAGTGAAGACGTATTCAGATTCAATGGTGCCATTTTGCAAATTTGGACTTACATTGTAAGGTCTCCAAATGTTGTTGTCAGTGCTCATGTTCAAAACATAATTCACAGGCAAATAAGATGTTTGAAGAGACATCAACATGCTTGAAATCAAGCTAGAAACATTTGTCGCTTCGCTGCTGTAATAATTTGCTTCATTCAAACTGAAATATCTGTAATGCACAGAAATTGGAGCACCACTGTTCTTTTCAGTCCACTGAACAATCATATTTTGATTTGTTGAGAATGAAGAGATTGCTGAGCCGATTTGATAGTTGTTTGTGCCAACGATTTGAGTAACATTTCTTGCTTCTACATTTGAAATTGAACTTCGGTCAATTGTGAAAGTTATTCCTCTGAAATATGCCAGCTCTGTTGTGTCATACAAAATGTTGGAAGCGGTGATTTCACTTGTGTAATAAAGTCTTATGGTATATCGTGCGTCTTCATTCAAAGTTTTGCTTTCAATTGCGTCCAAACTTATTCCGTTGTTTCCACCATAACCAGTCAGCCAAGTGTCGTTGTTATAATCCCAAGCATAAATTTGCACTGTGATATCTTTGTTGAAAGGTGTGCCACTTGTTAAATCATCAATAACAACTTTTTGATTAACGAAGGAATTGTCAGAAACAACAATTGGTGCAATTGTTTCTTCTTCTGGTGCAGTTTTTATGCTGACTGTCGGCAGGGTGTAAGAAAGTTCAAAATAGAACACTTGATAGAAACGCTTGCTTCTGTTTGGTTCGGCTTCTGTGTCGTAATAATTGTCGTAAGTGTAAGAAATTATGTAAAGATAAGTCCCTTCAGTGCCACTAGCTCTGCCATTGAAGGATGTGGAATAAAGTTGAGCACCGTGCAGGTTGCCGTTGTTGTATGGAGTGTAGGCGTCAGAAACTCGTGTTGTGGAATAGATTGTGCTGTTGCTGGTGTTGAGTGTGGCGTTTGCAGAAAAGTTGATTGGTGTTTGGTTTGTTTTTTGCGGTTGAATGTCGTTGTTGTTTATGTAGTTCAACACATTTCTGACAACAAACGTCTCATCTGCATTGTTTTGAGAAAAACTAGGATCTGAATTTAAAAATTCGCTGGTGATGTCTGCACTGTTCTCAAATTTGCCAGTGGTTGTGTTGTATTCTTTAAGTTCGCTCAGTGGATTGTTGTTGTTTTCATCGAGTTCGCCGTCCACATCTGAATATTTTGCTTGATAACCAAACATAAACACATTGATATCTTTTGTTTGATTTGTCATGGCGGTCAGGACATATTTTCTCCACTCGTGAACGCTGTCGCCAAGGTTGAAATCGACAAGTTGAATTGCATTCAGTGAAATGGTATAGTCTCCAACGTCAATGAAATAAACTCGGCAAATGTGATTTTCGATGTCTAAAGAGAACTCAACAATTTCTTCGCCTTGCATAAGAACAGGGGCTGAGCTGAGTCCACTCAAACTGTCTTTGTCAAAAAGCAAATTTGTTGTTGTGGAAATTCCTGAGATGTCTTTGGTTACTTCGGCTTCAAAACGTGTGTAGTCATATTCGACATAAGGGATGTTGTAAGCATCATCGGCGGTTGTGCCTTTTGAAGAATAGTTGCTATAGAGATAATAAGCTGTGGTTTGATTTGCAAGTGGAATGTTGTGGTCAAAGTTGTCGTAGCTCACAACTGGTCTGCCGTCAAGAAAATAATCATCACGGCTGGTCACATAAAAGCTATATTCAATTGTTGGAGTGGCAATGTCGGTGATTTCGCGTTCTTCCAAAGTTTGACCACCGTCGGTGCAGGCGTAGAGAGTGTATGTAAGTGAAACAGTGTAAACACCTTCAACGACTTCGTTTCCGTCCATGATTGAAATGGCATTGCTTTCAGACCCGTTTTGACCATCTTTGTTGAAAATCATTTCAAAGCCTTCCAAATAAACTGAAGATTCCATGTTTGGAAAAGAAAGTTCGCTTGATCTCACATAGTCACCCATGGTGATGTTTTGAGAAACTCCATTGATATGCAAGCTTACGGCAGAGATGCTGTAGAAATAAAAAACTCTTTGGTTTGTTTCGTCAGGATAATAAACCCATTTGTAAATATCTTCGGTTGTGTTTCCGTCTTCGTTCATCAAAAGAGATAATCTGAGATAATTTTTGTTTGTGCCTTCTTCAAAAAACATGAAGGTGTCGCCAGAAATCAAACTGCTTGCGTTTGGTTGATCGGCGGTTTCAGAGCTTCCGTCATCAATAAGGTCCTCAACAGAAAAATAAACGGGCAGGTCGTCGTTTTCGATCTCCACGCTTGAAACATCTTCAGCTTTTGCAATGCGCTGTGTTTGATTTAAAGTGAAAATTCCGGCACTCAAAAAACATATCGCAAAGAAACAATAGAAAAT
>ERZ780218.245-NODE-245-length-57413-cov-6.095837_pt1 | contig 57413 bp, 28 predicted proteins | sample MGYA00510975_ERZ780218 | MGnify/ENA primary metagenome ERZ780218 (study PRJEB29588, sample SAMEA2152063) | human gut metagenome | biome: human gut; feature: human-associated habitat; material: faeces | place: Denmark | collected 2008/2010 ... | reverse complement strand
GCGACCAGTTCCTGATGTCCTCGGGATGCCAGCATCCGCCGTAAGGCTGCTGTGCATTGGCACCCGTTGCCGCCATAAGCGACAGGAAAGTCATTACAAGTAGTTTTTTGATCTTCATAAAAATAAAAGATTAGTTATAAGTTATTATGTTGTTAAAATGTTGGTCTTTATTCCCGGTCTTTAGCACTACGGTGTGCGGAATGGGCTTTTCCGCCTTTTATTAACCTAAACAACGCCATATGGGAAAACACTTACCCCCATATGATATTTTTTTGAAAAGAATGCAAATTCATGAGTAAAACACCTTAAAAAGACTGTCCGGACAGCTTAAAAACGGTTTTACGCACACGCGACGGCGGTGTGAGGAAACGAAAAAGGGGACCGCGCACCGCCAAGGCGAACAGTCCCCAATGAATTGACTAAAAATGACAGGTTCTTTAACAACGCCTGCTAACGTTGTTTATCTTTGCCGTATCATGACTCCGTAAACAAACGGGGCACACGGCAATCGTATTTCCTCACACCACAGGCAGGACGCCCCTGACACGGTCGTCGAACGCTGACAGGGCGGCTGTGGCACCGCTGCCCATGGCGATGACTATCTGCTTGAACGGCACGTCAGCCACATCACCGGCTGCATACACACCCGGAACAGATGTCCTGCCGGCTCCGTCGGTGACTATCTCGCCGCGTCTGTTCACCTCCACGCTGTCCTTGAACGGTCCGGAGGCGGGCACAAGTCCTATCTGGACAAACACACCGTCAAGCTGAATGGTCGATTCCTCACCGGTGGTGAGGTTGCGCACGTCGATGGCTGTGACTTTATTGCCGTCGCCCACCACACGTACTGTCTGTCGAGACGTAAGTATCTCTACGTTGGAGAGGCTGCGCGCCTTCTCCTGAAGCACGGTGTCGGCACGCAGCTCGGACGCGAACTCGAGCACGGTGACGCGGCTGCATATGCCGGCAAGGTCGATGGCGGCTTCTATTCCGGAGTTTCCGCCGCCGATGACGGCTACATGGCGGTCCTTGTAGAACGGTCCGTCGCAGTGAGGACAGAAGGCTACGCCATGACCGATGTGCTCCGCCTCGCCCTCGACACCGAGCCTGCGCCACGACGCTCCGGTGGCTATTATCACGGCGGGAGCGACAAACGACTCACCGCCCTTTGCCTCCACTACCTTCAGCGGACCTGAGAAGTCGGTGCCTTCTACGCTCCGGTTGGCATAGACATCTACCGGATAGGCTCCGAGATGCTCGCCAAGGGCTGCCGCAAGTGACGCTCCCGTGGTGGAGGGAACGGATATAAGATTCTCTATACCCACCGTGTCGTTGACCTGACCTCCTATCCGTCCGGCGACCAAAGCCACGCTGAGACCCTTGCGGGCGGAGTAGATGGCTGCGGAAGCTCCTGCCGGACCGCCGCCCACAACAACGACGTCGTAACGGTGTTCCACCGGTTCGGCGGCTTCGACAGCCGAAGAACCATACTTGGACTCAAGCTCGTCGAGCAGCACACCGAGGTCTCCACGACCTACATGGAGCAACTGTCCGTCGGCATAAACAGCCGGAACGCCTTGTATGCCGAGCGATGACACTTCGTCCTGCCACAGTGCGCCGTCCACAATCTCGTGCTCCACATCGCCTCCGAGAAGCGTTATGACATTGAGAGCCTGCACCACATCGGGACAGTTTGTGCACGAGAGCGACATGTATGTGCGCAATCTTACAGGTCCGTCCAATGCTTTTATGCGGGCGGCAATGGCTGCGTCGGGCAGGTTCTTGCCTTTTCCGTCCGCATTGAGAATGGCAAGCAGCAGCGACGTGAACTCATGTCCGCCGGGTATGCCGCGGAAGGTTATGCCGGTGTCGGCACCGTCTTTTACGATTGAAAACTCCAGTCTGCCTCCGTCCTCCGGCACTTTCTCCAGCTCAAGCATAGGAGAGGTCGAGCAGAAGTCGGCGAGAAACGAGCTCAGCTCATCCGCTTTCTCATGTCCGGACGACACCGTCGCGCGCAACACATAGTGCGACTTAAGTCCGGAAAACAGACTCTTCACCTGTTCAAGAATATCTTTGTCAAGCATTTTTTTCATCCTTTCTATATACAGATGACGTTTTTGTCGGCAAGCCGTCAACGCTTTTCAGTGTCGTCATGCACATTTGGGCGTTCAACAGAAAAATGCGTCCTGACGGTCGTCAGCTTCAGAAACACATCGGGTTGACAGCCGACCTGCCATCTACATTATTATATTTATACGTTATATATATTGCCGGACACACAGTTATCGTGCCTGTGCCATGTCACAGAACCGTAACAGCCGGTGTGCCCGAAACCGCAGACTGCCGTACGGAAGAACATTGCGCCTCGCACCATATAGCCTCATCCGCATCGGCATAAGACATATCCGATGCATAGGAAAATCCTCACCCGTCCGGTAAAAGGGCTTTTACAAATGGGAGCCTGAAGAGCCTTACGGCTCCAAAGGCTCCCATCGCTATGGCTTGAACACGCATAAGTGACCTCCACCGGAAGGGAGGCACGGCTGCACTCAATCAGAGTTTGCCCACGAGGTCGATGCTCGGCTTGAGCGTATCTCCACCGGCTCTCCACTTGGCAGGGCACACCTCGCCTGCGTGAGTGGCTACAAACTGGGCAGCCTCAACCTTGCGCAGCAACTCGTCAGCGTTTCTGCCAATGCTGTTATCCTGTATCTCTGCTACCTTAACGAGTCCTTCCGGATTTACAAGGAACGTTCCGCGGTAAGCCACGCCCTCATCTTCCTTCATCACACCAAAGCCGCGGCTGAGCACGCCTGTGGGGTCGGCAAGCATCGTGTACTTTATTTTCTTGATGCTGTCGGAGGCGTCATGCCATGCCTTGTGCACGAAGTGGCTGTCTGTACTTACCGAGAACACCTCTACGCCGAGCTCTTTCAGACGGTCGTATTTCTCTGCCAGGTCAACCAGCTCAGTCGGGCACACGAAAGTGAAGTCGGCTGGATAGAAGAAGAAAAGAGCCCACTTGCCTTTCAGGTCTTCACTGCTTACTGTCTTGAACTCTCCGTTCTGGAATGCCTGCACCTTGAACTCAGGCATCTGTGCGTTGATTATTGATTCCATATCGTATATGTTTTACTTGTTGATTATTATATTTATTTATTATCACTATGTCTTCTTTTTGACACTGCAAAGATAGTATCATGACTCATGAAAGACAAACAGAATGTGTCTATCACACAATAGACAATATCAATATGTTATATATATATCATTGTGAATCAATGTATTAAAGACAGATACAGACAGTATTCAAAATTCTCTAAGTTCCTCTGATGACATCGCGGTGTAATGACGGCAGACGTGTTTCCTTCAACAGAATACCCAAATGGCACACAACAGACCTGCAAATGAAAGCGCACGGATGTATGCGGCATGCCGGAACATGAATCGTGCGAAGTGGCATCATCATGGCGAAAAATGATTTTATGAGAATGAAAAAGGCGGTATGAGGCTCGATTGTCAGGCAGAATGAGTAAGTTTGCAGTAAAAACAAAACACAGCAACTACAAATATGACACTTCAACAGATGGAATACATTGTGGCAGTCTACCGTCTGCGACACTTCGCCAAGGCTGCCGAGCACTGCGGAGTAACACAACCTACACTCAGCTCAATGATACAGAAGCTTGAAGACGAACTGGGTCTGAGAATCTTCGACCGCAGCTCGCAGCCCGTATCGCCCACTCCGGCAGGCCGCCTAGTGGTGGAACAGGCATGGCGGGTACTGGTAAGAGCCAACAAGATAAAAGACATTGTGGCAGAGGCGAAAAGGTCTACAAGAGGTCAGTTCAGGCTTGGCATACTGCCGACAATAGCTCCTTATCTACTCCAGAGATTCTTTCCGAGACTGCTCGCCGAACATCCCGAGACCGACGTACGTATATCCGAGATGAAGACCGAAGCCGTAAAGGCGGCTCTGGCACGCGGTGAACTGGACGCCGCAATAGTAGCCGACATCGACGGATTGGACCATTTCGACATGACGGAACTTTATTTTGAGCAGTTCGTGGCGTATGTTTCGGCAAACGACGTGCTCGCATCCACAAGCCCGGTGCGCTCGTCCGACCTTACAGACAGCTTTCTCTGGCTCCTTGACGAGGGACATTGCTTCCGCGACCAGATAGTGAGATTCTGCGGAATAAAGGACGGACAGACCTCAAAGAATGTCTATTCGCTCGGCAGCATAGAGACCTTCATGCGCATGGTGGAGGGCGGACGGGGAATCACATTCATACCTGAGCTCGCACTGTATCAGCTTTCCGACAGACAGCGAGCTCTCGTCCACCCGTTCGCAATACCAATACCGACGCGCAGGATAGTGCTTCTCACCACCCGCACCTTCGTGCGCCACTCCATGAAAAAGCTCATAACAGACTGCGTGAGGGCTTCCGTTCCGCAACAAATGTTGAAAATGAACAACACCGAACAGCGCGTGTGACCGCGCCATACGGTAGAAGATGCAATTAAACAAGGCAGAGACTGCCGCGCCAAACAGCAAAAGCGACCACGCAAAACAGCAAAAACGATCGCACCAAACAGCAAAAGCGACTGTACCAAACAGCAAAAACGATCGCGCCAAACAGCAAAAGCGACCGCACCAAACGGCATGAGCCGTCACTCCATAACAGCCATTCCGCAATACGGAAGAGAACCCGATGCAATACAGAAACTCATGTCATGCATGTCCGTTCATACCGGACGCCTGCATGAGAATACAAAAAAATGAGGGACAAACTTTCAAAACAAGCTCGTCCCTCCCGAATTAATAACACTAAAAAAACCGTACTATTACAATTACTTCATTATTGTTGATGATGTTGAAGCCGTTGTTCTGAAATTGTCAGGCTGCTGTCTGTTGCCGCTGCCGTCATTGGTATCGGCGACATCCCACCATAGTCTGGTGCCCTGAGTGTTTGCTGCCTTGAGCCCGTCATGCTCATTGAAATACTTGTTAGAGCTCTCGCTGTTAGGATAAAGCAGACGTTTTATCATCTTACCTTCAGGCACATCGCCTCCCGACAGGTTGGTGAGCTGGTTTGCCAGAGCAGGATAGTCGGTGCGGCGGAAATCAGCCCAGCCCTCATTACCGTTGGGGAAGACAGCCATCCACTTCTGGGTGATGATGGCTTCGAGAATCTTCTCCCTGTCGCCGCTGCTGAAAGTGCCGTCGTTAAGAGCCTTCAGACCGCTGATGTACGACTGCGCCGCTTCCTTGCCTATTTCATAATAGTCCATCGAAGCCTGCACTCCCGCGCGGAAATATCCCTCGGCGTCCATTGTCAGATCCTGTCCTTTCCATCCGCGCAGAGCAGCCTCAGCCTTGAGGAAGAGCGACTCCGAATAGCCCAGCCATACGGTGGGACGCGCGTAGTTGAACCAGAAATCCTTGTTAAGAGTCTTTGAAGCAGGCTTCGGCTGTGTGCGAGTGATGCTGTAATTGAGTATACCCATGTCGATAAGAGGAGCCAGCGCGCCACGCTTGCAGCCCGCGAAGTCCTCACGAAGGCTTTCCTCTCCGGCGGCGATTGACGTGGAAGTCATCTTCGCGCGATACCAGCACACGAGACATCTCGGGTCGATTGTCTTCTCCTCAAAGCCGTTACGACCCTTCTTTATCTTATATGTGCCGCCTCCGGTACTTAGGTTACGGTACATCTGTTCGAGGTCCCATGACATCACACTCTCGCCTCCGTATGCCACAGAACACATCGCGAGGACATTCTCATCGCCTCCCGAGTCGTTGCCGCCCATTTCCGTCGGAGCATATCTCGGCACCGTCTGCATGTTGTCCGCGTTGCTCCGCATGAGTCCGTACTTGTTGTTCAGCGCGTTCTCAGCCTCCTGCCGCGCCCTTTCGGGAGCCACGTTCGAGATGCGGAGAGCCATGCGCAGACGCAGCGTATTGGCAAAACGGAGCCACTTGTCCACATCTCCGAAGTAGCAGATGTCGTCGCGGTCTATCCTGTACTGCGACGCGTCGTCCGGCTTAATGCTGTCAACAGCCTGCTCGAGCATTCTGAACATGGCGTCGTAGACCTCCTCCTGAGAGTCGTACTTCACGTTGTTTGTCTCCGGAATGCGTGCCTGCGCATATTCGCGGAAAGGCATCGCGCCGTATGTGTCGGTATTTGCCAGGGCGAGGAACACATAATATATACGTGTGATATAGAACATGTTCTTATATCGTCCCGGGTTGTCGTTGAACCGGTAAGCCCTCAACAGCGTGCGGTATTCGGAGCTTCTCTCGTTGTAGAAGTGCGCCCACCTCTGTCCCGACCATCCGTCGCCGTAGCTGTAGTCGGGCGTCTTCATGGAGTGCTTCGGCTGGTTGTTAGCCACATAACCGGCATAAATGTCATGGCTGAGGTTGGTTGTTATCTGGTAATCATTGTAATATCCCTCATAAAGGAAGTTACGGAATGTAGCCGGAGCATCAGCCAACGCGGTCTTGAGTGCGGCGGAGTCTTCCTTGCTCACGGTGAAGTTGATGTTCACATCGGCATATTTCGTGTTGTCCTCACCGTTATTATCCTTATCCCCTCCAGCACCTGTGTTGTCCTCTATTTCGTAAGGATTATGGCTCATTTCGTCGAGATCATAGCACGAGCATACCGTGCATGCCACGGCAAATGCCAGAAATCCGTTGAATATAGTATTGCGTTTCATTGTTGTTTTGAGTTTTAAGAATTGCTTTTTGCTTCTTTATTATGCATTGGTAAAGTGTATCGCCACAGACTAATGTCCTTCACCGCCGTCAGAATCCGAGGTTTACGGAGAAGCCGAACGTGCGGGTGTAAGGCACAGCCATATAGTCGAGAGCCTGTGAGAACATTGTCGTGTCATATCCGCCGTCAGGGTTTCCCGGGGTGTGTTTCATAAGGAAGCACAGGTTGCGTGCCACGAACGACATCCTGAGCGACGTGAGCGGAGTGCGTCTGAGCACCGACTGCGGGAACGCATAGCCAACGGACAGCTCCTTGAGCTTTATGTACGACGCGTCGTGTACGAACGCTTCGGCATATCCTCTCTGCGATTTGTACAGTCCGATGGTGGAATAATAAGACTGCGCACTTACCGGAATGTCGTTCGGCGTGCCGTCTTCCTTCACTCCGGGAACCACGAGCCAGTAGTCCTTGACACCGTTCACCTCCTTGAACTCGCCACGGTAAGCAGTGCGCTCCGACGTTCCCACAGCTGTAGCCATACCTTCCGACACCGACACCACATCACCTCCGAACTTCATGTCGAACATAGCCGTGATGCTGAAGCCCTTGTATGTGAGTGTGGGAGTGACGGACATGAGCAGGTCGGGCTGTATGTTTCCGATGGGATGGTCGAGCAGCCAGCGTTCCAGATTGCCGTTTCCGCTCTCCGGCTGCGGCAGACCGTCCGCTCCGACAACGATGTTTCCTTTTGCGTCACGCTTCATGAGGTTGTTGGCATAGATGTCTCCGAGCTTTCCTCCAGCCACGGCTCCCACCTTTACAGGCATGTTCGGGTCGCCGTTGAAATAGACTCTGTTCACCCCGTCGGCAAGCTCTTTCACCGTAGAACGGTTGTGCGCGATGTTCATTGTCAGGTCGAACGTAAGGTCTTTCGTCTTCACCGGTGTGCCGTAAAGCATAAGCTCCACGCCCGAGTTGGTTATCTTGCCCGCATTCACCCACTGCTGTGTCCACGGTGCGGAGGCGTCCACGAGCATCGCCTGGTTCTTCGTGCTGTTATAATAATATGTGAAGTCGAAGCCGAGACGGTTGTCCAGGAACTTCATGTCGAGTCCCGCCTCATACGAAGTCTTTATCTCCGGCTTGAGGTTACGGTTCATCATGATTGTGTTGACAACCGGTTTGCGTGTGCCCATGTCATACTTGAACTTGCGCGTGTTGTACAGGCTGTATGGCGAGGGGTCCTTGCCCACCTGTGCGGCAGACAGGCGCAGCTTTGTGAACGTGACCCATTTGGGCAGCGGTTTGCCTATGGAGCGCATGAAGTCGGAGAACACATAGCTCACGCTTGCCGACGGATAGAAGAACGAGTTGTTCTTTTCCGGCAGTGTGGACGACCAGTCGTTGCGCGCCGTGAGGTCGAGAGAGAGATACTCGTCGTATGCTATCTGCGCCGAGCCGAACACGGAATACATCGCGCGTTTGTGTCCGTCGTTGTTGCCGGAGACCAGGCGGTAGCCTGTGTTGAATATCCAGTTGTCCTTGTCGAGCATGTTCTCCACACCCACATTGAGCATTTCGTAGTTCAGATACATTATGTTCGAACCCACGGTATAGCCGAGACGCAGTTTAGGAGTAATAGGGGTGTCTCCCATGAAAAGAAACTGTATGTTGTGCTCGAAGTGGTTCTCCTCGCCCCTCTGCATGTTGTCGTTGGTCAGCATGTCTTGCCAGCTCTGCTCGGGAGTGCTTATCGCCTGGTCGCCCAGACCGAGATCGCTTGTCTGTATGCGCGTGCGGTAATAGTCGAAAGAATATTTGGCGTTGAACTTCAGCCAGTCTGTCAGATTGAGGTTTGCCGAATAATATCCGAACACTCTCCATCTCTCGTCAGAGTTACGGAACCGGTGACGGACGTAATACGGGTTGGAATACTGCTGGTCTGGACCGAACCAGTTCTGGTGAAGACGCTCTGCGGAGGTGTAGTTTGAGGCAAGATCGCCCAGCCTTACGTTGCCCGGAATGAGCAGAAGCTGCGCCACCTCACCGTTAAGACCGGTGTAAGGGCGGTTCTCCGCCTTCATGTGTGAGAGCGATATCTTGCCGTCGAGCGACAGCCGGTCGTTTATCACCGCTCCGGCATTGAGGTCGGTTGTCAGCTTGTCAAGGGTCTCGTCCTTGAACAGACCGTTGTTTCCGTTGAAGCCTACAGACACGCGGAAGTGCGACTTCTCGGTGGTGTTGCCAAGCGCGACGGTGTGAAACTGAGAGAAACCTGTCTTGAAATAGTCCTTCAGTTTGTCGCCATAATATTTATAAGGTATCTTTTCGCCGAGCCACGACGGTTCGAGATGGCCGTCAAGAACCGGACCGAAGGAAAGCTCGCCGGTAAGTGCCGTAGGGTTGTTTTCGTCATCATAGATGTATACAGTCTTCCCGTTAGAGCCCTGACCGTACTTTTTCTGCATCTTGATGGTCTCAGCCGCCTCACTCCAAGTGAAGTTGCCGCTGTATGATATGCCGAAGCCCTGCTTGTGGGAGCCCTTCTTCGTAGTGACGAGAATCACTCCGCTGCCCGCCCGCGAGCCGTAGAGAGCCGCCGCGTTAGGACCTTTCAGAACAGACACAGACTCTATGTCCTCGGGGTTGATGTCGAACGATGTGCCTCCGCGGTCGTATCCTCCGTATGCCGAGGCGTCTGATGTCTGGTCGTCGGTGAACGGCACTCCGTCGACAATCCACAACGGCTGGTTGTTGTCAGTGAGCGAGGAGTTGCCTCGGATGGTTATCTTCGTAGAGCCGCCCAAGCCCGTGCTTGCCGTGTTCATCTGCAGACCTGCCACCTTACCTTCAAGCGCGCCCGTGACCGAAGGGTCTCCGGTGGTGTTGAGCGCGTCGCTCTTGATGTCCTGGACAGAATATCCCAGCATCTTCTTCTCGCGCTTTATGCCGAGCGCGGTCACCACAACCTCGTCAATGGATTGCGAGTCGAGCACCATCATGGCGTTCACCACGCTGTTCTTTCCAGCCACTATCTCCTGCGGCTTATAGCCGAGATAGGTGAACTGCGCCACCGGATTCTCAGCGTCGGTCATCACCGTGTAGTTTCCGTCCATGTCGGTCACGGCACGGTCTGTGGTGCCTTTTATCGTGACACTCGCGCCTATCAGCGGCTCGCCGTTCTCGTCGAGGATGCGTCCGGTTATCTTTCTTTTCTCCCCGCCGCGCCTTGTCTGCTGCCGGGGCAGCTGCGCCCGTTTGAGGTAAACCACCTTGTCGTCCACCTTGAACGTCACGCCCTTGTCCTTGAGCAGCTGCGCGAGCACCTTCTCGAGAGCCGCGTCCTTCACGTTGATTGCCTTCACGCGCATGTCGGAGAGGTCGTCGTCATAGAAGAACTTGAATTCCGACTGTGCCTGGATTTTCTTTATCACCACACCCAGAGTGGTGTTAGGGGTGTTCAGAGTGACCTGAGCAAACATTCCCTGCATAGGTACGGCTGCGAACATGAGTGTCATCACTCCTCGCGCCATACGCTTTCTCCACTGATTACTGTTGTCCATAAATAATTGTTCAGCTATTTTTTAGTTTTTAATTATCTTGTGGGAACTCTTTAAATAAGACAAACTTCGGCTCGGCAGTATCAGGAACGGTAAAACTACGTTTTCCGTTCTTGATGTTGCACTCGCCTCGCGTTGCCTTTGGTATTAGAACAATGAATTTTGTAAAAACACTTAAACGTAATGTTGTTTTTTTAAAAAAAATTATCCTACCGCCATTTTCCCGCCTCCGCAAGGCGCGCATAAACCGTCAGGACCGCCACAGCGGGGCTTGCTGTGACGGTCCTGAAGCGGTGTGTATGAAGTGCCGCGCGGCGCGTCTGCCGCCATGTGCCACCGTCAGTCGGGCACGATGTATATCTTTCCGTTCTTCTTATGATAGTTCACAGGTATGGTGTTTCTCAACGATTCCAGCACACTGTCTATGCTGTTCCTGTGTATTATCTGTCCCGAATAGGTGTGGCTGTCGTCTATGGCGTCGTCCACCACCACCCTGACTCCGTAAAGTTTCTCGAGCGTTTCGGCTATATGGCGCACGTCGGCATTATAGAAAGGTATGAGACGGTTGTGCCATACGGCGTCGAGACGCACGTCGGCGTTCCTCACGGTGATGTGTCCCGAACCGTAATCCACGAACGCCTTCTGTCCGGGAAGCAGCATGAGCGCGTAGAAATAGAGCCTGGAGTAAGTGCGGCGAAAGATGCTGTCAAACACTATGCTTTTGTTTTCACGCATGTCCACATCTCATTTTTATAATGCAAGAATTCTGCAAATATATAAAAAAATGTATGACACCGCCAAAATGCCGGCATCTTTTTTTCCTGCCTCCGGCACTCTCCTCCAATTGCATATTTATGCGTCGCGGTGCATAAATATGCATTGCAACACGCTCATTTTGCGCGTATTTGCGGGCGAAGGCGTCTCTGCCACCGTATACGCGAGTCTCGCGAGGATGACGCCAACCGCCTTACTGCCAGCCCATTACGCCTCACTGACGGCTTCTCCGCGCCTCTTCCGCCTTACGGAAGAGCCCGTATGGCGTCGCCGGAAAGGCTTTTCCGCACCGTAGCAGAGCCTCTTCCGTCATGCCGCGGAGGCTCTTCCGCAGACCCGGAAACATGCGGAACGGGCTTTTCCGCATGCCGCCCGCTCTGCCGGACACCTTCATCAAGGTCATGAAAGGGCGGAAATGGGGCTTCCGGCGTTCTCTTTTGCGATTTTATTTTGTCAAAAACGATTCATGCGGAAAGCGTATTTTTATGCGTTTCCATCGTTCCCCGCGCATTTGCGGCGATGTGTCCGCGCCTGCCGTTCCGTCGCTCCCGACAGGCGTCCGCCCTGCGGCATGAGCGCGGAAGGGCGGTGCGCGACCAATGTAACGGCACTGTCAAGGAAAGCGTTTGCCTGATGAAATCTTAAAACATGCCCATGGCAGGACAGCGGAACCATGTACGCAGCGACACCACTGTGACATGCAAATATACTAAAAAAACGCCTCTCAGAAAACATTCCGCTACATACTTGTGCGGAAAAATCGTAATGACGGCAGGAAAAAGACACTCATCCGACGTCTTTATGACACAATACCGTTTTACTCATACATTCATCTTAATTAACAACAAAATAACAACATTTACATAGTCTATGCCAAAAAACACATACATTTTCTTTGTTTTTAACTTTGATTTGTTTATCTTTGCTACCGATTCAGTTAGCCCGTAATGGGCTGGTGGGTTAATTTTGTCAGAAAAAAAGGACGTTTACGAACGCTGTCTTCTGCGTACAAACTTCGCAAACTTGCACGACAATCAGGAAGAGGCGGCAACGGAACGTCCACGACGGGTGTATTTTCACTCAATTGACACGGGCGTGAGCCCGTGTCGTGCGAGAGTAAATATATCACGACGTGGGCTAACTGCGTTGCTTATCCCTGATTAAGGCATTGCGAAGGCCGGTACGCAGGATAAGCGAGGAGTAGATTTTCCCACGTCTTTTTTATTCCAGGCAATCTTTCTATCTCAAACTCTGATAACTTAATGTATGCTGTCATGCACGGCAAAAGACAAACAACAGCCTAACTACAACAAAACATCTGAGATATGACACTGACGGACTACCATGCCACAAAAGACATCATCGACTGCGGTGACGAGCAATCCATGAGACTGCTTTTCATCTCACTGAATCCGCGTCTTTGCAAATTCGCCGAGAAATTCGTGAAAGACGAAGATCTCGCAAAAGACCTTGTGCAGGACTGCTTCATGCAGATCTACGAGAAACGCGAGTCTCTTGACGGCATATCACTACATGCCATGCTGTTCACCATGGTGAGAAACCAGTGTCTGAACCACCTCAAGCACAAGACAGTGATAAAGAAATTCAAGCTCGACCTTATCAGACTGCGCAATGAAGAAAGGCTGTACAACATCAACTTCGGATGCAAAGAGGAAGTGGGACTCATCTCCGAGGAAGTGATAAACAGCATACAGACCGCCATAGACAGCCTTCCGGCGACAACCAGAATGGTTTACCGGATGTCGAGAGAAGAGAGACTTAAAAACAGGGAAATACAGGAAAAGACAGGCATGTCGGCATATCAGGTGATAAAACACATAAAAATCGCCAAGTCTGCAATAATAGAACAGCTCGCCGAACTATAAGCGTGCGGGGACTGGAAAAGGGTTTTATGGTGTACAACAATGTTAAATTTAGATAAAAACCATGAAAAAACGGCTGAAAATAACAAGAACAGCCTCGCTATGTTGTTATACATATAAAACTGAAAATGCAGCACGACCATCATATGAAAAAACTGGCTATACTCTACTTCGAGGGCAAGGCGACCGACGAGGAGGAGCTGAGACTGCTTGAATTCATAAAAGAATCGGCACGCAACAAAGCGGAATTCGCGGAATGGGAGGAGCTGAAGGAAAAGATGAGGAGAAAGCGCGAAGAGCAGGACACGACAGAAGGATAACGGCATACCGGACGCCATGAAAGGACAGGGCGCAACGCGATGCAGGGCTTTTCATGACCGGAACGCATGCCGCCCGCAGACTAACACACAACAGACGGATTCTTGATATACCCGCACTCACTGGCAGACAGCGCAAGGATGTCATGCCGGGATGGCGCACGGGCTCTGACGGCGGACAAAAAACACCCGGACAGACATGGCACTATGGCTTGCCGATGTCCGCCCGGGAGCTATACGTGACGCACGTCGGGAGCTACTTGCCGGCGTAGCGCATCTTTACAAGAACAGGATAATGGTCGGACGGCGTGCGGCGGTCGTACTTGCCGAAGCTTATCTCTCCGGGAGCATCCTTGCCCTTGAGAGACTGATTCTCAGAGCCTGCTTTCGGAGTCCAGTAGGCGTTTGTAAGCACGCCATAGCGGTCCACGTCGAACGACGGAGACACAAACACGTGGTCGATGCGGCTGTCCGACTTCAGGTCGGAGTCGAAAGAGTTGAACGTTCCGTTCTCTGCGAAGCGCAGACGGCAGCACTCATAAGAGTCCTTAAGGATTCCCGACTTGGTGAAGATGGCGTATATCTCGTCATTCTGGTCTACATTGAAGTCGCCCGTAAGAATCACGGGAGCTCCTTTGGCTATCTCCTTTATCTTCCTCACGACAAGCTTCGCGCCCTCGCGGCGTGCCGTCACGCCCACGTGGTCCATGTGAAGATTGAAGTAATAGAACTTGAACTTCGTGTCCTTCTGCCTGAACTCGCCCCATGTGCATATGCGTATGCATGCGGCGTCCCATCCGAGCTTTGGCGTGTCGGGCGTCTCGTTGAGCCAGAAATTGCCCTTGCGCAGGAGCTTTATGCGGTCTTTCTTGTAGAAGATGGCTGAGTATTCGCCAGCCTGCTTGCCGTCGTCGCGACCCACACCTATATAGTCGTAGCCGTCGAGCGCGGCGGTGAGGTCGCCCAACTGGGCGTGAAGCACTTCCTGGGTTCCGAAGATGTCGGGATCCTCAAAATTGATCTGGTCGCATATCACCTTACATCTCACGTTCCATACATTGCCCGCAGCGTCGTCACCGCTGTTGTGGTTGCGGATGTTGTAAGTGCCTACGAAGAGCGACTGGGCACACGCCAGTGAGGCGACTGCCATCAGCACGAGAAGAAAATAACTACGTTTCATAGTCTGATTATCATTTGTTTGTTTATAAAAAGATATTGTCTTACTTTTCAGAACCCGTCATCTCATTGGTGAACGAGTAAGGGAAGTCAGCCTCCTGAGTGCCTCTGCTGCGGTTGGGTTCAGCCGACATGGCACACACGATGCTGCCGCCTTTCATGATGTCAGCGTGTGTGAGATAGTTCTTTGTGTATGTCTTGCCGTTGAGGGTCATGCTGTCTATGTACCTGTTTGAGCGGCTGTTGCCCTCGGCTTTTATGGTCATGGTGTTGCCGTTCTCGAGGTGCAGCGTCACCTTATTGAAGTAAGGAGTGCCGAGCACATACTGGTTGGAGCCTGGACACACGGGATAGAAGCCCATGGCAGAGAACACATACCACGCCGATGTCTGCCCGTTGTCCTCGTCGCCGCAATATCCGTCGGGGTTGGCATTGTAGAGTTTGTCCATCACCTCACGTATCCAGTACTGCGTCTTCCATGGTTGTCCCGAGTAGGCATAGAGATAAATCATGTGCTGGATGGGCTGGTTGCCGTGGGCATACTGCCCCATGTTCATCACCTGCATCTCACGCATCTCGTGTATTATGCCCCTGCTGCTCACGTCAGGATAGACCACGAACACCGAGTCGAGCATGCTGTTGAACTTCTCCTTGCCTCCCATCAGACCGATAAGTCCCTGCGGATCGTGGAACACACACCAGCTCCAGTGCCAGCTGTCGCCCTCTGTGAAGGAGCGGCTCCATGCCGTCGGGTCGAACGGAGACTCGAAGCTGCCGTCGGCTTTCCTGCCGCGCATGAGGCTGGTGGAGCTGTCGAACACGTTCTTATAGTTCATCGCGTTGGTGCGGTATTGCTTCAGTTCCTTGTCAGACTTTCCTAAAGCCTTGCCGAAACGGTATATGCACCAGTCGTCGTAGGCATATTCGAGTGTGCGGGCGACGCTCTGGCTGTGCTTGTCGCACGGCACATAGCCGAGGCTGTTGTATTCCTCGAATCCGAGACGGCCCGTAGACGACACCTTGGGATGGACGGCGTTGGCTCCGTGCTTCACCGCTTCCCAAAGCGTCTCGGCATCATATCCGCGCAGACCTTTGAGATAAGCGTCTGCCACTACGGACGCCGAGTTGTTGCCTACCATGCAGCCCCGGTGTCCCGGACTCGCCCACTCGGGCAGGAATCCGCTCTCCTTATAGGCGTTGACGAGTCCTTCCTGCATCTTCTCGTTCATCGAGGGATACATCAGGTTGAGGAATGGGAAGAGGCTGCGGAAGGTGTCCCAGAAGCCGGTGTCGGTGAACATGTAGCCCGGCAGCACCTTTCCGTTGTATGGACTGTAGTGAATCACACGTCCGTCGGCGTCTTTCTCGTAGAAGCTGCGAGGGAAAAGGAGCGAGCGGTAAAGGCACGAATAGAACGTGCGGAGGTTGTCGGTGTTGTCGTCGGAGACCTCCACACGACCCAGAACCTCGTTCCACCGTGCCCTGCCCCGTGCCGACACCTCGTCGATGCCGTCGTCTCCGAGCTCCTTCAGATTGAGCAACGCCTGCTCCGGACTTATGAACGACGACGCCACACGCACGTTGACCTGCTCTCCGCGCTTCGTGCTGAAGCCCACGATGGCACCCGAATGATTGCTCGTGGAGCTGAGCGAGGAGGCGTCTATGTTGCCGTCGGTGACGGCGGCGGTATACTTGAACGGTCTGTCAAAGACAAGCACGAAGTAGTTCTTGAAGTTTTCGGGCACACCGCCGCTGTTCTTCGTGGTGTAGCCCACAATCATGTTCTTGGACGGAATAATCTCCGCGTGCGAGCCTTTGTCGAACGCATCGAGCACGATATATGCCTTGTCGGTCTGCGGGAAGGTGAACCGCATCGCCACAGCGCGCTCCGTCGGGGCAAGCTCGGCGGTAACGTCGTGGTCGGCAAGATACACTTTATAATAATAAGGACGCGCCACCTCAGCCTTATGAGAGAACCATGAGGCGCGCTTCTCCTCGTCGAACACAGCCTCACCCGTGACAGGCATGACCGAGAACTGCCCGTAGTCGTTTATCCACGGACTGGGCTGGTGGGTCTGCTTGAAGCCCCTTATCTTGTCCGCCCAGTACACATAAGTCCATCCGTTGCCCATCTTTCCGGTCTGCGGAACCCAGAAATTCATGCCCCACGGCATGGCTATGGCAGGATAGGTGTTGCCTGTGGACAGTTCGAATTTGGACGCCGTGCCCACGAGCGTACTCACATAGTCAACCTCGTCTGCGGCTTTTGTCTGCAACATCGTGCAAAGACACAGTGCCGATAATAATAAAGCTCTTTTCATTTGTCTTCCGGTTTTATGTTATCTGTTCTGTTTTCAGCAATCGGATAAGGATTTTTCATACATAAATCTTGCGCCCGGCGGAATTCATGCCGCCCTTCCGGACGCGGTGATATGGATGATGCAAACGGGCGGAGAGTAAGTTTACTTACTCTCTCCCGAGTGCAGCTTACCTTATGCAAAGGTAATGCAAGGCGAGAGCAACAGCAAGACGGGAAGACAAAGTCTTACCAGGCTTGATACTGCCGAGCCGATGCTTAGCTTCTACAAAGATAATGCAAAAATCCGGTTCTGCCCAATAAAAACGACAAATTAAACAAGGAAAAAGAGTGATATGCACCATCGCGCGTCAGGCAACGGCTTAAAGACGCAACACGGTGACGCATAACGGCACCGCAACCCACAACAAAGGATATGGCGTGAAAGGGAATGCATAAATATGCAGAACAGGACATCGCGGAATGCATAAGAATATTCCATAACGCGAAAATAAGCTGTTATTTGCGTCCGGGCAGCACTTCGGGCACAAATACGCCATTTTTGAGCACTTTCCGCATCACATTGACACACAACGGTTTACACCATTCACCCTTATAAAACCGTTGCCGTCGCACCGCGAAAGAGCCCGTATGACACTGCAGGAAAGCCCGTTTCGCCTGCCGGAAGAGCACGTACAACATGTTGGCACAGCCTTTTCCGCAACGCAGAAGAACCTTTTCCGCATCCCGACGAGCCACATCCGGACATTTCATACCATGGTTACGGCAGCGGAAAAGCCTCTTCCGCATGCCCCGGCACCTGCTTCCGCACCCTCCCGTTTTCTGTTTCACGATTTTCCGTTGTCAAAATTTATTACTTCGGAATTGCATAAATATGCAATCCGGGATTTGACGGAGAGACAGCGGAAGGATAAATACCCGTACACAATATCGCCACGCCACCCACCCATACCCCATACTTCCATGACACCGCCACAACGGCGTCAGCCTGTAGAGACGCAAAATCTTGCGTCTCACGAGAAGGTAAGCCCAAACCATACCTGCAATAATCAAACAGTTATAATCGCATTCCCTACCCGTGAAGCACATACCATCGCGAGCCATACGCATGATAACCATTCACCTGCCAGCGCACTCCTTGCTTGTGAGGCACAACCCATTGCAAGCCATACACATGATAATCAATCGCCTGCCAGCGCAATCCTTGCTCATGAGACGCAACCTATCGCACGCCATACGCATGATAACCATTCAACAGCCAGCGCACTTCTTGCTTGTGAGACGCAAGATTTTGCGTCTCTACTTATTGCAGGCAGCGGGGTAAACGAAATCATATATACTGCTGGAAAAACCGGTCTGTGGCAGGAAAAACCGTAAGCGCGATGACGGAGGCAGGCATACGGCGGTGTCGCCGACACTGCGCGGCGGAGGCTCACAGGCATAACACCGTGCCGCACGGCACAAAACAAAAAGGAGCCGCGCCTCACGGCGCGCACTCCATCAACCTAACTAATAAAATAAAATTACTAATCTTCCACTTCAATGGACGCATCCGGATAGTCAGACTTGAACACGTCCTCGCTCTTGGTGAGCGTCGCCTCGTAGCTGTAGCGCACGTCGCGGTCGGTTATGGTGATGTCCTTATACTCATACTTCAGGTATAACGTGGTCATCATGACGAGCTTGCGCGTGTCCGACGTGTTCTCATAGAACTTGAAGTTATACGTTCCCGCTATCTCCTTCAGTTCTATGGCGTCGTTCAGAGCCGTCAGCTTTATCGTTCCGTCATCGTTGAAATGCAGGTTGAGAATGAAGCTGCTGCGCCCCGTTGTCGTCCGGTCCACGTTTCCGGCATACAGATAGCATTCCTTTCTGGATATGGCGTAGAGCTGCTTTCCGGTAGCCTGCGTGGTGTAAGACGTGCCTATCTGCTTCATGTTTCCGTTTCCGGAATAGATGCCAGAATACTCGTTTTTCAGATTAAGGAAATAAAGAGCCTTGGTGTATTTGGACGGTCCCACAGGCTCACCCTCCGACGTCGCGATCTTGATAGGGAGCACATACTCGGCGTAGATATTGTGCTCGCGCAGCTTGTTAAGGTCTATCTTGCACACTCCTCCGGCATTGAGACTGCCTGCGGGAATGGTGTAGACGGTCTTGTCGAAGGCATAGCAGTCTTCAGGCAGCAGCAGATAGTAAGACTCCTCGTCATACTTGTTCTTGTCGAAGTTGTAGTCGGCAAGCGTGTCCTCGTCCACTGCGAGAGTCAGACTGATGTCCTTGCTGTTGCCGGTGGTGCCGTTCACACCGAAATATACGGGCAGGTCGACGGTGTTGTCCTCGTTTATCTCCATCTCGATGTTCTCCTGCCATCCGTTGTTCATCAGGTAAGTGTACTTCGTGAACAACTCATAGTCGAGGTCGTCGCTGCACGACGCCGCCCCGAAGAGCACCGCTGCGGCAGCCACGCCTTTCATTATCTTGTTGAAATATATTCTTTTCATGATTGTCATTGTGTTAAAATGGTTACCATCCGGGGTTTTGCGTAAGGTTCACGTTACGCTTCATCTCCTTGTCGGGGAAGGGCCACAGATACATCCTCTGTGTGAACACCTTAGGCATCGAAGCCACTACGGTGGGTCGGTAGAACTCCTGTACACGTGTCACGTCGTCGCTGATGTTGATGTTGCAACCCATAAGCGGCTGGTTCTCCTCAAGCAACGCGTCCTTCCAACGGCGCAGGTCGTAGTATCTGAAGCAGTTCTCGCCCACGAGCTCTATCTGTCTTTCGCGCTTGAGAGCGGTGCGGAAGAGCTCCTGGTTGGCGTATACCACATCGTCGAAGTCGGGCACTCCGGCACGCATGCGTATGGGTTTCATGGCAGAGCGCATCTCGTTGACGTCGCGCTGCACGGTCATCGTCTCCCCGTTATAGCGTTCCACGGTGTACGACTTGCCCGGAGTGAGCTCGTTGAGAGCCTCCGCATAGATGAGCAGCATCTCCGCATAGCGTATCGTGTTCTCGGTTTTGTCCATGCGGTAGCCGCCCTGCGTGAAGGCATCTTCGTCGTTGACGAACTTCTTGAAGCCTATACCAGTGAGCGGACAGTCCTCCTTGAAGCCCTGCTTGCCGTCGTTCAGGTCGCGGTAGTAGAATATCTGCTTGTTGCGGTATTGTGCCTCATTCGCGCTCGCACATGCCCATATGGAGCCGCAATAGGCTATCGACGCATAGAAGCGGGGCTCCCTGTGAGCGTACTGCCACGACACGTTTGCCGGCAGGAACGGTGCGCCTCCCTCGTTGAGCGGGTTGCTCGACGTGGTGAAACCGTCTTCCTTATAATATCCAGTAGCCTCAGCCTCCTGTATGGTCTGGCCGTTGTCCATGTAGTAAGCGTCCACCTGCTTCTGCGACACGCCTATGAGGTTGGAGCCGCTTAGCGTCCGCGGCATGCAGTTTGACACCCAGTGGTTTATCTGCTCGTTGCCCCTGCTCGTGCGTGTGAAGATGAGTTCGGGGTTCTTCGAGCCTATTATCGTACCATCGAAGATAGACTTGTAGGAGAGATAAGGGTCAACGTCAGCCCATCCGTCGGGGAAGTTCTTGTCGGAGAACTCGGCGTTGTAGGGCGGACGCTCATACTCGGGGGTGTCCGGGGAAGGCTCTATGGTGTAGAGCTCGTATATTCCCAGATCCATCACTTCCTTGGCTGCGGCGGCTGCCTTAGCCCATTTGGACTCGTCATATTCCTGCGGCACGAGCTGGCGTCCGCGGTTGTCCTTCACGTTGAAGAGGTCTCTGTTGCCGTTCATGAGCGGACTTGCCACCCAGAGCAGTATTCTCGCACGCAGCGCAAGAGCCGCTCCGCGTGTGGGACGACCCATGTTGTTCACGGTGCGCACCATTGGAAGGGAGCGCGCGGCAACCACAAGGTCCTGGTCGATGAACGCCACAATCTCGTCGAGAGAGGCTCTCGGCAAAGACAGTTCCTCGTAAGACAGGCTCACGTCGAGCCCGTGCTCAGGGATGAGAGGCACCGGTCCGAAGTGGCGTATGAGCGACCAGTAGGCATAGGCACGTATGAACCGCATCTGCCCTTTCATGTCGGCTTTCTCCACCTCGGTAAGTTCGCCGCAGCGGTCCACATTGTCTATGAAGGTGGAAGCCTTGCGCACAGCCTCGTAAGCCTTGTAAAGAAGGTTCTCGCTGTCACCGTTGTTTGTCGTGGCACTGTAGTTTCCGTTCTGGTAGTCGCGCCCTTCATACTTCACGATGTCATCACTCATCCACCTGCGCATGCCTTCCCCTTCAGTTATATACTGTATTGGCTCGAACGCGTTAGACAGCCATCCGTCCACATACTTCCTTTTGGAGAAAGCCGAGTCGATGGAAAGCTGGTCATAGAAATACTTGTCCACGTCCAGATAATCGGCGCACGAAGAGAACATTCCGCCTGCGACAATCGGCAAAAATATATATAATAAAATCTTTTTCATGACCTTGTTGTTGTGTTATAGATTGAAACTTAGATAGAAAGAGAATGTCCGGCTGATAGGATAAGCGTTGCCGCTCTCGTTGTTTCCTTCCGGATCCCACCACTTGAACGGGCTCCATGTGAACAGGTTCTCGCCTATGAAGCCCAGGCGCAGACCTGTAAGGCGCAGATGCTGTATCCATTCTCTCGGAACGTCATAGGTTATTTCGAGGTTCTTCAGACGCAGATAGCTTCCGTCTTTCATCCAGTATGTGGACGCGCGGTTGTTGTTATTGTTGTTCGTATAGGTGAGTCGCGGCCACGGAGCGTTGGGATTCTCCGTATCGGTGGTACCCGAGATGTCGCTCGGAATCCATCTTTCCTCCTCAACCATGCGCTGGAGTATGTTGCCCGTAGCACCGTCGTGGAATGCGTGAGGACCGTTGCCGCCCACGAAGAACGTACGCTTTCCGGCTCCCTGGAACAGGAGGTTCATTCCGAAATTGCGCCATGCCGCACTGAAACCGAAACCGTATATCAGACCCGGAGTGTTGCGGTAGCCTATCGGCACTTTGTCGTCCTCGGTGATGACACCGTCTCCGTTCACGTCCTTATACTTTATGTCACCGGGCAGGATGGGGAAGTTTGCCAGCGCGTCCTGCGACGGACTCGACTTGATGTCTTCCTCGTCCTTGAACAGACCGAGCGCGATGAATCCGCGGGTCTGCCCCTGACGGAAGCCACGGCTCATCTTATACCAGAACTCGTTTGCGGCTTCATCCTGGTCGAGAATCTCCGTATTCTGATACGTCATGTTCGCTCTCAGGGTGAAATTCACCTCACCTATCTTGTGGTTGAACGCTATGTTGCCGTCAAAACCATACGATCTCATGCGTCCGACATTAGCCATCGGAGTCTGGTCGGCGAGTCCTGTGGACAGCGGCATGTTGTTTCTCCGCATGAAGATATCGTCACGGTTGTCCCTGAAGTAGTCCACTGTTCCGGTGAACATACCGTTGAATATCGACCAGTCTACGCCTATATCCCACTTCGTTGCCTTCTCCCATGTGAGGTTGGGAGTGCCGACCGTCGTCATGCGGTAGCCTGTGATGTAGTTGCTTCCGAACTGTCCGAAGGCGTAACTGCCCGACGAGTCCATCTCGGAGATAAGCGAGATGTACGGGAAACGGGTGTCTCCGCCAATCTTGTCGTTACCTACCTCACCCCATGAACCTCTTATCTTGAAGAACTCGAGCCACGGTAAAGCCTTCCTTATCCACGGTTCCTCCGAGAGCACCCAGCCTGCGGAGAATGCCGGGAAGAATCCGAACTGCTTGCCTTTCTCAAAGTTCTCCGAGCCGGTATAGCCGAAGTTGAACTCGAAAAGATAGCGCGACTTGTAGGCGTAGCGCACCTGTCCGGAGTAGGCAAGGTTGCGTTTGGGTATCGAGGCGATGATGTCGCTGCCGAGGTTTGTGTCGGAATTCTCCTCCTGATAGACCATGAGAAGACCGTTCACCTGATGGTCGCGGGCGAAAAGGCGGTCATATTCCAGCTTGGCTTGCAGATAATAACGCTTCGTTCCGGTAGTCGATGAGGTCTGGGTCATGGGTTGTACGTCCTGCTCGCGTTTGAGAATGAGCTTGCCATAACCGTCGCGGTAGTTCTGCGCACTCCACAGTTCGGGCGACTTCGAGCGCGTGATGGTGTTGTCGTTCCATGTGTCGAAGGCGAACGTACCGGAGAAAGTGAGACCCTTTGTTATGAAGTCGAGCTTCTGGTCGAGGCTCACGTTAGTCTCCATCTTGTTCTGCCAGATGGTCTTGTAACCCGTCTGCGTCATGAGAAACTCGGGAGTTTTCTTTCCGTTGACTATAGGCCACTGCCCTGTCGACCACTTTCTCGGAGTGGTGAGCGGTGTGTATTCGGAGAACGCCTGCCATATGTCAGCCGACGTGCTGCCCGGCTGCGTGCGGTTGATGAGGTAGCCTCCGATGCCGACTGAGAGCACCGTGCTGCGCGTGATGTTCATCGTTGTGTTGGCACGGTAGTTATAACGCTCATATGTAGAGTTGGTGTTGTATTTGTTCTCCGCGCTTCTTGTGCGGTAGATACCGTCCTCATTGAAGTAGGCACCGGACACATAGTATGTCGCATTGTCACCTCCTCCGGTGAAACTGAGCTGCGCGCGATACTGCGACGCGCCGTTCTTGAGCATCAGGTCCTGCCAGTCTACGTTAGGATAAAGGTCAGGATCAAGATTGTTCTGTATGATATAAAGCTCCTCGTCGGAGTAGAGCGGTGACTGATAGCGTGCGAGCCGCGCCTCGTTTGCGAGCCGCGCGTAGTCTGAAGCGTTGGCATACTCGGGCAGTTTGCCTGTCTGGTTGTAGCCGTACTGGAGCTTACCGCTGATGCGTATCTTTCCTTGCTCACCCTTCTTCGTTGTGATGAGCACCACTCCGTTGGCTCCGCGGTTACCATATACGGCTGTGGCTGACGCGTCCTTTAGCACGGAGAACGACTCGATGTCCTCTACCGGAATCTCGTTCAGACTGCGTTCGATACCGTCGACAAGCACAAGCGCGCTGGCGTTGGCGCCGAAAGTGGAGATACCGCGAATCCAGAAGTCAGACTGGTTCTCGCCCGGTTCGCCCGAGAGCTGTTGTGTTATGATACCCGGAACGACACCTCCGAGAGAGTTGGAGAGATTGCCCGAAGGGGCGTTGAGCTGCTTCACGTCAACCGTGGTGAACGCTCCGGTGACCGTTTTCTTCTTCTGCGCGCCGCTTGCGGTGACGACCACCTCGTCCACTTCCTGACTTTGCTCCTTCATTACGATGACAAGATTGTCGTAATCCTTTATGCTCACCACCGGCACTTCCTGCTTCTCGAATCCCAGATAGGTCACCTCCAGAATCTCATACTTGCCGGTCGTTATCTTGAAAGCGCCGTTCACGTCTGTCGACGAACCCAGACCCGGCTGGTTCTTCACGATGACAACGGCACCCATTATGGGCTCTCCCTTACTGTCCTGCACGACACCTTTCACGGTGACTGAAGCGTCCTGGGCAAATGCAGCCACCTGAACGACAAACAGGAGCATCAGTAACAATATCTTTTTCATGAAACTTCTATTTTATTGCATTTGTAATGTTATGTTATCACTCCACGACTACCTTGCGTATGACGTGATTCTCCCTGTCGGCTACAATAATCGACTGGTCTGACAGGATGGTAAGTCCCTCGGGACGGTTGAACATCGCCACGTCGGGCAGACCGTCCTTGTAACCGCTCGTGCGCGGCATGCCCGCATAGAGAGACACCTCTCCGTCGGGAGTGATCCGTCTGATACAGTGGTTGTACTTGTCAGCTACGTACAGGTTGCCGTCCTCGTCAAACTCGATGGCACTCGGCTGGTCGAACAGCGCGGACGTACCTATTCCGTTCTGATAGCCTGACGTGTCCCACTGTCCTGCCCACAGTTCGGCAGTGCCCAGAGTCTTTGTAGTGATGTCGTAAGGCATGCGGAAGATGCAGTGACGGTTTTTCACAGCCGCATACAGATACCTGCCGTCGTTGCTGAAAGCGAGCTTCAGCTCGGTGTTGGTGGCATTGTTGACACGTATGAGCCGCGTGTACGCCTCGTCAATATTGGTGTTTTCAGAATAGCGGTAGAGATAGCCGTCGCTCTGGTTGTTGAATATGATGTCGTTGTTCACAGGGTTTATGGCGATGCCGGTGCACTTGGGGTCGTTCATTCTCACCAAAGGCTTCACGTCGACAAACCCGCTCGCACGCGAGATGGCTATCAGTCCGACCTTCGAGGTGCAGTTGCTGGGATTGTAGAGATGCACCATGTAGATGGTGTCCTGAGCCGCATTGAACGCCGCAGCGGTGGGCGACTGGAACGGACCCGAGCTGCATTGGATGAGCGTCTCGACCAGTCCCTCGTACAGTTTGCGCAGGGCACCGTCCTTGTTTGTGCCTCGTCCCTCGTCAATCTCGTATATCACGTCGTCGTTGTCGTGGAAAAGCGCCCACGGACGGCGGAATGTCGCCACGTCGTACTCGCCGTCGTCACGGCTCGCGTTGCCGTTCTGTCCGGCAAGAGTCGACACGTTGCGCTTATACTTATAGCGGAACTCCTTTGTCGAGACAAACTCCTTCACGTTGTCTCCCTTGCCCACATAGAGCTTCACAAGCCCGGTGTCGGCGCGCGCAGGAACCACCGCGTAGATGTAATCGTTTCTCACTCCGATTATCGCAGCCTTCTTGTCGTTCACCGTCACGCGCAGATAGCTCGTGTCGGTGCCGAGGTTCTGACCCTTGATAATCAACTGTGTGCCCACTCCTCCACTGTCTGGAGAGAACGAGACGAACTTGGATTCCTTGTTTGCATCAGGCGGATAGACCACTTGTCTGTCCTCCGCGATGTCGTTGTCGGCACATCCCAGAAAGGCTGTAGCGGCGACTGCAAACACTAAAGAGAATTTAAACAATCTGTTCATAATGTTTAAGTTAATAATGTTATTTAATAGTTTGGGTTATCGTTTTCGGTCTTATGCGACCTGTGTCATATGTGATTATAAAGAGTAAAATATCATGCGATGTTTTTACACATGCATCTTTTCCTGTCTGGAGGAGACCGCCTGCGCCACACCGCCGTCCTACTCACTCTCCGTAAGGGGACGGAGGGATATGCGGTAGGTGCGTCCAGGCTTGGTCATGAACTCAACAGAGCCGTCCGAAGATGTGGTGTGCCTCACCCTGAGTCCGTACTTTCCTCTCACCCCGCGCACCTCCATGCCGGGCAGGTAAAGCCTGCACACTCCGCCACACTCCGACCTCACCACGACGCCGGTCAGACGTCCGCCCTTCCACTCAGCATCAAACGTGAAGCCGCCGTGCGCCCGCAGTCCGCTGAAACTGCCGTCCGCCCACTCCTTGGGGAGAGCGGGAAGGAGCCACACCCCGCGCACGCTGTTCTGCAGAAGCATCTCGGCTATGGCGGCGGTGGTGCCGAAATTGCCGTCAATCTGTAACGACGGATGTGCGCAGAAGAGGTTCGAGTACATTCCTCCGGCATTGTCGTCCATGCTCACCACGGTGACATCGGTCATGTTCTGCGCCTTTTTCAGCAGACGGTAAGCGCGCTCTCCGTCGTTCAGACGTGCCCAGCACGCCACCTTCCATGCCCTGCTCCAGCCCGTGGCACCGTCGCCCCGCCAAGAGAGCGACACTCTCGCGGCGTCAGCCAGACGGCGGTCGGTAAGGGCGGAGATGCCCGACAGCGGATAGAGAGCCATGAGATGGGACAGATGACGGTGACGGTCGTCGGGCGTGTCGTCGGTCACAAGCCACTCACGCAACTGTCCGCGGCTGCCTATGCGCAGACCATTGTCGAGCTGTGAGAGCCTCGTTCTGAGGCTGTCGGTGAAACCGCTGTCCTCGCCCAACACCTCTGCCGCCTCAAGAGTGTTGGCGAACAGCTCGTGGACCAGCTGCTGGGCGTATGCCGGACCGTCCTCCCACGGACCGTGCTCGGGCGACCAGTCGTCGGGCGCGACGAGCTTTCCGTCCTTCATCTTCAGCCTGTCAAACCAGTAGAGACACGTCGACCTCATCACTGGCCACGCCACATGGCGCAGGTAGTCACGGTCAAGCCCGTAGGCATAATGCTGCCACAGATGGGTGCAATACCACGCATTGGCAGGCCGGTTGATGAGCCAGTCGGTGTAGCCGAACAGGTTGTTCTGCGTGCGGACAGCCCATCCGCGGCATCCCTCGCTCTCTGCCACGCGCCGCCAGGAGCCGTCCGGCTTCATGGCTTCGGTGCTCACGTAGCTGATGAAAGGCATGTGGCACTCTGCAAGGTTGGCAACCTCGGCGGGCCAGTAGTTCATCTGTATGTTTATGTTGCTGTGGTAGTCGCACTCCCATGGCGGATTGTTCACATGGTTCCACAGTCCCTGAAGGTTTGACGGTACCGACCCTCCCCGCGACGAGCTTATCATGAGATAGCGTCCGTACTGGAAACAGAGCACGTCGAGCCAGTTGTTGTACTTGTGGTTGCGCAGCAGTTCGTCAGTAGTATACTGCGGCACGCTGTCAGTCAGCCGCAGAGCCACGCGCCCGAAGAGGCTCACATAGTCGTCCACATGACGCTGGCGCAGTCTGCCGTAATCCATCGCGCAGGCGCGCTCCACCCTACCCGACACACCGGCATGCACTCCGCGCGCGCCGCCACGTGTGTATGTGGGCGACGAGAGACAGAAATCGGTGGCGGCGGCAAGCACCACAGTCACTGCGTCGGCACCCCTCACCATCAGCCGTCCGTCCACCCCGGCAAGCGTTCCGCCCTCCGTTCTCACCACAGCCTGAGCCTCGTAGCTGAGCAGGTCGAGCCGTCCGCTGAACGCCAACATGCCGTCGCCCGTCACAGCCATGCGCCCGTCTCCGTCGGTCATGCTTATGTCAATGTTCAGACGCCCTCTGTTTCCCGGTGTGCTGAGCCTCATCACGATGACGCTGTCGGCATGGCTCGCGAAATACTCGCGCTCATATCTCACTCCGCCTATGGTGTAGCTCACCCGTCCCATGCCCTCGTCGAGCGACAGCGCGCGGCGGTAGGAGGAGCAGGTGTCGGGCGTGAGGAAGTCCAAGTATATGTTGCCGAAGTTGCGGTAGGTGCCGCGCTTCTCAGGAGAACCTGCCCAGAGGCTCTTCTCGTTGAACTGTATCCGCTCGCGCGCCACGCCTCCGAAGAACATGACTCCGAGGTCGCCATTGCCCAAAGGCAGCGCTGACGTCATCCACTCCACGGCAGGCTCGTCATACCACAGTTCAAGAGGGACTGCCCGCGAGGCATCCTCCGGCATGGCGCGGCATACCGGCAAGAGCGAGAAAAGGACATACAGAGTATGTTTCGTGATGGTTTTCATACAGTTAAGATTGTTTCCCTGATGCGGCGGGAGGTCTTTAATCCGAATCGTCCGGGGCAAACCGGGCGGACAGAAACCGTCATTCCGCAATCTCCCTATAACCGTATAACAACTTGGGAAAGGAAAAATAAAAAAATAAGAGGAAAATTTTCGTAAAATAAGTAAATGTTTGTAAAACACAGGAAAGATATATATCATATACCGACAGACAGCATATCAATTCATAAAATAAGACATATCGGAGCATATCAAAAAGCATACCGTGAACGCGGTAGTGTGCTAACGGATGTTAAACATTTAACATATCGTTTCGCGCAATCTACGCATCAGATGTGCCGCCACGCACTCTCTGCAAGCCGGAAACAGCCCGTCCGCGACATGAAACCGGCGGTGTCACGACACGGAAAAGGCTCTTCCGCACTGCGGAACGGGCTTTACAGCACCGCCATAGAGCCTTTTTCACACAACGGAAGAGCCTCTTCCGCAGTCCCGAAAAGCCTTTTCCGCAAGCCGGGAGATGCTGTTCCGGAAGCCTGAAACATGAAAACCGCTGTCTGTCAGAGAGATAGGAGAAAGGCTGAAAAACCGCGTATTTCCGGCAGAAAAGCGTCCGCACGGGAATAAGAGAATTTCAGGCGCACGGGAAAGGATGTTTTTTAACATTCAAGAATAATAAAAACGGTTTTTAGGGAGGATACGGCATAATGAAGCGTGACGGACGGAATGCATACCGGAAAAGCTCGCGGTGGGATATATCCGTCGCGGAACGGGCGGCACAGCCTATCCGTCTGACACACCTGCAAAGCGGACACAGCCTGACACGAAAGGACAATACACGAATAAAGCCGGCACATTCGCGTGCCGGCTTCATTAAAAAGAAATCTGGATAAACATGCCGTTCTGCCTCACGGCATACGGCAACGAGTGTGCTGTGTCATCTCACCAGCTTCTTGCCGCCCACGATGTAGACACCGCGCGGCAGCGTGCCGAGTCCGGAGGAGGCGTCGTATGTGCCCACTCTCACGCCCGACAGGTTGTACACGGGCTGTCCGTCGAGAGCCTCGCTCTCCACCGCGCTGATGGACGTCGACACGTTTCCGCCCACTGTGAGCACGCTCACGGCTGCGGCTTCGTCACTGTTGGCAATCATGACGGCGCGGAACGGACTCGTCTGGTAGTTTCCCTCCACGCGGCGGAACGACGTTCCGTCAGGAGAGAGGACGTAGGCTCCGTCGGCAGACGCGGCTGTGGTGGTGCCCACAAAACTGTAGTCCGTGCTGTAGGTAGACATGCGCTCTACAGGCTCTATCACGGCGTCTGTGGCGGCGAACACGAGTTTCTTGCCGCTCAGGTCATAACCGGTGCCGCCCTCATTGCCTGCGAACGACACTATGTAGGGACGGTTGGCGAGTATCTCCTGTGCATATCCGAAGTACATCACCGAGCCTTCAGCCGCGCTGAACTCCTTCACCACGAGGCTCTTGCCCTTGTCTGTGGCGGATGTGAACCATTCCACCGGCTGTCCGTCAGCCTCGACGGTCTGCGGTGTGAAAGGCAGTGCGAGCGTGCTCCACGGAGCGTCCGCCGCTGTGGCTGGCACATCTGCGGTGTAGCTCACGGTGGCTGCCGTGAACGCCTTCGGCGCGAGGAAGTCGGATCCGTCGGCAATGACGATGTTCTCCGCCGCCGGTCCTATCACCACATTGTTCAGTCCCCGGTTCTTGAGTATGCTGAGAACGCGCGCGTTGACGGTTGCCCCGTCGGCGAAATAGAGTACGGTGTTGGTGTTCACCTTGTCGGAGAGAGAGAACGACACGGGCGTCTGTCCGGGGAAGGAAACGGCTGTCATGCTCTCGTCTACGACGAATCCGGCACGGTTGGCTACCCCGTGCATCACTCCGTCAGGCGTCCAGTAGAGTATGCCTTCATTGAAAGTGAAGTCGCCGAGGTTTGCGCTCGCACCGCCGTTGCTGTCGGCATGGAAGTTGTAACGGCTTCCGTAGTTGAGGTCGGGGAACTCGTATACGAGCGTGGTGTCGCGTCCCGGGGCGAGGTCAATGTCCTGACGGCTCGACGAACGCTTCCTGTAGTAGCCTCCCTCGACCTCCCACGGCGAAGCCTCTATGTAGCTCTGGTATGGGCGGTCGCCGTTGTTGGTCACCTTGACCTGCAGCCGCATGCAGTTGCCGTATATCCTGTCGCCGTCGCGTTCGCTCAGTGAGCTCATCACGATGGACAGTTCCGGCACGTAAGCCTCGTCCACCCGCTTGGTCACAGTGTAGAATACGTCGGCGGTCTCCTTTGATGTCGAGAGTGCGAACTCGTGCACTCCGGCTGTTGTCGGGGTGTACTTGAAGTAGTAGTCGTCGGTGCTGCTGCCCGGAATCACGATGCAGTTGCCCGACACCCACTTCCCGTCCACGAGCAGATATGTGTCGCGGTAGTACTCCTCGGTGTCGTTGTTGGTGATGTTGGCTTTCACTTTAAGCTCCGTGCCCGCACCACCCGAGCCGATGAGGTCGAGCGAGTTGACGGTCAAGTCTACCGCCGGATATACTGTGAGCGACAGGTTGGTGGTGCCGGATATCACAGCCTTGATGTATGCCTTGTTGAAGTTGTCGTCTTCGTTCCACTCTGTGGTGCCGGCAAGGCGGCTGCGTCCCTTTATGAAATAGGTTCCGTCGGCGAGTCCCGGACCGAATGTCACTCCGCATGAGCGTGTGGGCCACCATGTGCCGGGCGTGATGTTGAAGTTGCGCTCCGTGCCTATCTCTTCCTTGACGATGTTGCCCTGCTCGTCGTAGAGCGTGAAGGCGGTGTCGAAGTTGTAGCTGTTTGAGAGGTTGGTACCCGCTCCATACTGTACGGTGAAGCGGAAATAGCCGTTTGCGGAGTTGCGTGTGTACTCGGTCTGGGGCACCCTCAGGTTGGAGAGACTTATGCGTACGGTCTCCTCCGGCTCCTGTTGTCCGGGCTCGCCGGGCTGGAGTCCCACTACGATACCCTGTCCCATGGAGTATCCGTCTGAGCTTGTGCTTCCGCCGATGCCCTGCTGGTCGGGAAACATTACGGTGAGAAGGAAGTATCCGTCGCACATTCCGCCCCAGCCCCAGTTCATGTGGAAGCATCCGTTGCCGTCATATCCGTCGCACACCCATTCGTGTCCGCCGGTGCGGGTGGATGTGTCGCCGTTCATGAGGACGGGCCGTCCGGCTGCCAGCTCGGAGTAGATGAGGTCTTCCCAAGCCTGATAGGTGTAGCGGTCATGGCTCGTGTAGTACATGTTCTTGTCGTATCCGTAATAGTTCTTCAGCGCGTTCACGGTGTTGACGGAGGCTGCGCCCGACGACGGTCCGTAGCCCATCCGCACCGAACGTCCCACGTAGTGCATCAGCTCGGCTACCGCCTGCTTGCTCTCCTCCGACGATGAGGCGTCGTAGGTGTCGGTCATCGAGTCCCAGTCGAAGGTGACCGAGGGCAGCGCGGGATAGTTTACGGTGGTGTTGTTCCAGCCTGACGTGTATCCCGGAATCTCTGTCGTGGGCTCCTGCGGCCACCGCCAGAAATACATTATCTGCGCCATTGCCGTAGCCACACAGCCTGTCGCGCTGAGCGTGGGCACGCCGTTGTTGTCGTAGGTGGGGCACTGCAGGTTGTAGGGGTCGCCCTGGTTCCAACGGCTCGGTACGAGTGTGGGGATGAAGTTCTTGGTGATTGTCTTGCCGCTGCTTGCCGCACGGTGGGGTGCGGAGGCAGGCATGGCGCGGTCTTCCTCCACAGCCGTGATGACCGAAGAGAGGCGTGTGAGCCACTCCTTGAGCGGGTCGGGCGCACCGTTGAGACTGAACGCGCCGTTGTCGGAATAGCCGAGGATGGGCTGTGTGCGGTCGCTTGCCGACACCATGACAAATCCCGAGCCTGCGCCTACGTTGAACACATAGAACGCGGGGTCTGCGACGACCTCGGTGAGACGGCGGCTGTCGGGACTTGCCGGAGCCTTGCGTGCGCCGCTGCTCTCACGCTGCTGTATGAACGAGAGGGCGCTCTTCCTTGCCTGCTCGCGCGACACCGGACCGGCGCTCAGCAGAAGCGGACAGAGAAGGAGCAAGGATAAAAGAAGTGATTGTTTTCTCATAATGAAGTGTTTGTTTCTTGTTGTTATGTCCACCGTATGTGTACGGTTTTCTGAAAATGCCGCCACCGGCATATGGCTTTCGCCATGAGCGGCAGCGGCATCATAAAGTATCGTTGTGAAAGCAGTCTTTCCTGCGACTGCTCCGCACAGCCCGAAGCCGCGCGGCAGGTCAGGGTCATTCCTCGTCGGTGTCGGTCTCCCAACCTGTGTTCTGCACAATCTCGAGGTCGCGGTTCACCTCCTCCTGCGGTATAGGCAGGAAGCTCATACGCTTGGTGAACACTCTCGTCTGGGTCTGTACCCTCTTGTAGAAGTTCATCTGTACGTTCGTCTGCTCTTCCGCGGTTCCGAGGTTGCTCACGTTGAAGCCGACCATCTGACCGCCTTCGCCGCCCTTGTGCCATGTCGGGTATATCCAGCCGTCGCCCTGAGCCATGTCCGCAACACCCCAACGGCGCACGTCGAAGTAGTACTTGTTCTCGAAGGCAAGCTCGATGATGCGCTCGCGGTAGATAACCTTGCGCACGAGGTCCTGCGTGAGGTTGCCGAGATCGATACGTGTCTCGCCTCTCGCGTCGCGCGCTGTCTGGTCTTCGCTGTTGAGTCCGACATACTCTGCCACTCCCGCACGGCTGCGGATGAGGTTCACGTAGTGTATTGCTGTGGCGAGGTCGCCAAGCTCGCAGCATGCCTCGGCATAGTTGAGGTAAACCTCACCGAGACGTATGATGACGGCATTGTCGACACCCGACGGAGTCGTTCCTTCGCTGAGAGGCTTACGCCCGATGGTTCCGAAGATAGGATAGTCGTGCGTATTGCCGGTAGGTCCGGAGTTTCCGTTGAACGACATGACGGTGTAGTAGGTGCGCGAATTGTCGAAGTCCCACCTCCGGTTCTGGAATGTTATGCCCAGATAGAAGCGCGGTTCGCGGTTGTAGAACTGCTTCATGACCGAGTAACCCGAACCCGGGGTGAAGTAGGTGTAGCCGGAGAACTTGTCCTTATATGCTGTAGTGGAAAGCATGGTGCGCACATTCTCCTTCGTGGGGTTTTCCGTGTCGTAGGTGAAATAGTCCGGGTCGTCCTCTATGCGCAGACCTTTATTGGTGAAGTAGAGGTCGACAAACTGCAGCGGAACAGAGAATGCGCCTCCTCCTGTCTGCGCGTTGTCGATACCGGTGTGGCGCGGACGCATCGGATAGTCGTCAGCACTATAACCGGAACGGAAGAATATCATCTCACGGTTGGTGTTGAGTCCGAGGCTCGCATAGCGCGATGACTGGTACGGGCAAGACTGCTTTACGTCAGTAACCTGCTCGCCCGCGAGGTTGCGATACTCAAGCTGGTACTTTCCGCTGTTGATTATCGCAAGGGCGGCGTCACGCGCGTCCTCCCACTTGGAGTTGTCGCGGCTCTGCGGGAAGAGCAGAGTGCCGTCGTTGTTCTTCAGCGTCTGGTAGTAAGGATCGCCGTTGAAGATGTAGCTTGCGCGGAACAGATAGACCTCGGCGAGTATTGCCTGAGCAGCCTCCTCGGTCATGTTGCCGCGGAACTGTGTGTCGAACTCGCCCGAGCTGTTGAACTGCGAGATAAGGTGACCGCCGTTGATGGCATTCTTTATCTCAGTTATGATGTATTCGAAACACTCGTCCACGGTCTTGCGCGGAAGCATCATGTCGCCCAGAGGGTCGGCAACGCCATACACACGGTCGCCCACAATAGGCACCGGTCCGTAGCATTTCATGAGATAGAAGTAATAATAGGCGCGGAGCACACGGCACTCTGCCTTAGTCCATTCCTTCTCCTCGTCGGTGAGCATGGAGCACTTGTCGACGTTGGCAAGATAGATGTTGGCATACTGTATGGCACGGTAGCCGTTGGTCCAGAGATCCTTCACGAAACCTGTGGACGGATACATTGTGCCGAGGATGACATCGCTCAGAGGCACGGTACCCGTGTCCCATGGCAGATAGCCCTCGTTGCTGGCGGTGCGCCAGCAGTAGCTCAGACCGTCAGACCAACGCATTATGCGGTTGTCCGGGATATATGAATAGACATTCGTAAGCCATGCTAAGGTCTGTCCGCGGTTGGAGAACACATCCTCCAAGGATGTCGCGTTATCCGGAACATCGTCGAAATAGTCCTCGCAGGACGTGAAGGAAAACACCGTCAAACCACACAGGAATATACTTAAAACCCTTTTTTTCATAGTCATGATATTTACTCTGTTCATTTAATTAAAAGTTAAAGTTGACTCCGATAGAGAATGTACGGACGTTAGGATAACTTGTTCCGTTATCGGTATTCAGCTCAGGATCCCACAAATCGAAGTCACTGAACGTAAGAACGTTCTGTCCCTGCAGATAGATACGGCCTCCTGTGATGATTCCGTTACGCAGCCATGATTTCGGGAAATAGTAAGACAAGGTGATGTTCTTAAGTCTCAGGAAGCTCACATCACGCAACCACCATGTACTGGTCTGGAAGTTGTTGATGTTGGAAGGGTCGCTGCTGCCCCATGCCAGACGCGGATAGAACACGTCGGTGTTGGTCGGGTCGGACTCGCTCCAACGGTCTGTGATGTTGGCGAAAAGCGTTCCTCCGCCAGAGGAATTGGTGAAAGGACGGATACCACTGCCCTGAAGCTGACGCTCGGCGTCTGCCACTCCCTGGAAGAGGAAGCCCAGACCGAAGTTCTTCCAACGGATGTCACCGCCGAAACCATAATAATATGCCGGCACGTCACCGCGGCTGATGTAGCACTGGTCGTAGCTGTCGATGTGTCCGTCACCGTTAAGGTCCTTATACATTATGTCTCCGGGCTTTACCAGTTCGCCAGGATAGGTCTCACCGAACTGTGTGATGTTGCGCTCCTTAATCTGCTCCTCGCTGGTGTAAAGACCCTCCGCGATGTATCCGAGACTTGAAAGTACGTTGTGCCCACGTTGGTCGAGCCACGGGTAAGCGGGCGTTGCCTGGGCGTTCTCGATAATCTTATCCTTGTTCCAAGTCATGTTTCCGTGCAGTGACACGAACCAGTCCTTGCCGAACTGATGGTTGTACTGGAACTGTATTTCGTAACCTTTGTTCTCCACAATACCCATGTTTGCGGATATGCTCTGTGCGAATCCGGCGAGGAGAGGCACGTTGTTACGGTCCACGAAGATGTTCGTACGACGCTCCTTGAAGAGCTCGAATGTGAATGAAAGGTCATCATTAAGGAAGTTGATGTCGATACCAAGGTCCTGCTTGCGTACCTTTGACCACTGTGCCTCATAACCGTAATTTGAGTAGCCAAGTCCGTTGGATGATCCCCAGTAACTGGTATAACTGCGACTGTTACCTATCTTGGTGAAGTAAGCGAAACGGCTGCCGGAGCTGTCGTTACCTACCGTACCGTCAGAATAGCGTATTTTGAGGAATGAAATGTACTTGGACAGGGGTTTCCAGAACTTCTCGTTTGACGGTACCCAACCTATTGCGTAAGCGGGGAACCAACCGAATCGCTTGCCCGGTTCGAAGTTCTCAGAGCCTGTATATCCGAGGTTTCCTTCTATGAAATAGCGGTTGTCATAGTCGTATGTGGCACGCATGGAGAGACTCTGCTGCTTGTAAGGAAGAGTCTTGAACAGGTCTCCATCGTTTGCGTCAGTGTAGTTGCGCAGGTTGAAGAGCACGAGCCCGCTCACGTTATGCTTCTTTGCGAATGTGCGGCGGTAGTCGAGAGCAGCCTCGAAGTAGAATGTGCGGTAAACCCACTTGTCTGACTTGACGCCCATAGAGGAATTTCCCTTGAACTGTTCGGTAAGAAGCAGGTTGCCGTCAGCGTCATACAGATTGGCGTCATCAAGCCAAATGCCTGTCGTCGGGTCAAGAACGGCAGTAGGTTTCCATGTGCTTTCATCCACAGTATACTGTATGGACTGGGTCGACTTCACGTCGAACGCGATGAGCGCGCGTGCCTTCAAGCCCTTGCTCCATTCGAAATAGCCGAGATCCTGAGTCAACCTCAGGTTGGTGTTTATCTGTGTCTCGTGCTGGGTGTCATATCCGCGGCGTGTAAGAGTGACCCACGGCGAGTCCATGTCACGGTTGTCCGGTGAGTAGCCCGGGTTGGCTCCGTTAGGATAAACCTTCGGGAATATGACCGGATTGGTGGTCATCGCCTTCGTATAAATGGTCCCGAAGTCCTGGGCGGGATAATTTCCGGCAGAGATCCAACCGCTCACTCCGACATCGATTGTGGTCATCTTTGTGGGGCGGAGGTTGACGTTTGTAAGGAAGTTGTAACGGTCGTAGTCGATCTCCGTGCTGTAATCCTGCAGCGGGTCGGTCTTTGTGAGACCTTTCTCCTTATAATATGACAGAGAGACATAGTAGCTTGCGTTTGGCGCACCGCCTCGTATGTTGACATTGGCGCGTGTATTCCATCCCATGTTCTTGTAAAGTTCGTCAAACCAGTCAACGTTAGGATAGAGATATTTGTTGACAGTGCGGTCTGCAAGAAGCGCGGCGCGCTCGTCTGCAGAAATCTCCGGTGTGGGGAGACCGTTGGCTACTTTGGTGCGCAGAATGTATGCGTCAGAATAATAAGATGTGCCTCTCGTGTTGCGGTAAGCCTCGTTTGCCGCCTCCATATAGGTTATACCGTCGGCAAGCTCGGGCAGTTTTGTCAGCTGCGTGATACCTGAATAAACGTCGACAGAGAACTGCGGCTTGCTTACAATACCCGGTTTTGTGGTGATGATGATGACACCGTTACCGCCTCGTACACCGTAAACGGCGGTAGACGCGGCATCCTTCAGCACTGTCACCGACTCGATGTCCTCAGGGTCGAGATTGTTGAAGTCGCGCTCGATACCGTCAACCAGCACAAGCGGACCTTCGTTTCTGTTGGTCATTGTGGATATACCGCGAATCCAGATATCAGAGTCGTCCTGTCCGGGAATACCTGTACGCTGTACCGAAACGATACCCGGCACACGTCCTGCGAGCACTGAGCTGAGGTTTCCAACAGGAGCCTTGATGTGCTCCATCTTAAGAGTAGACTGTGCTCCGAGCACCGAAATCTTCTTCTGTGTGGTGTATCCGGTCACGACAACCTCGTCCACACTGCTTACCTGCTCGTGCAGAATAAAGTCGAGGACGGTGCCTGTGACCTTCTGTTCGAGTACTTCAAAACCCACATACTGGGCAACGAGAGTCGGGGCGTCAGTCGTGCAGGTGATGGTATAATAACCGTTCACGTCGGTGACAGCCCTATTGTCAGTGCCTTTTTCTGTAATAGTGACACCTATAAGTAATTCTCCGTTCGTGTCCTGTACACGTCCTGAGACTTTCGTCGGAGCCGCGAATGAGGGAAGATATACGAACAATGCCATTATCAGTATCAGTCCCTTCAACGATTTCCGTATTCTTATTTTTATCATAACAATTAATTTAGGTCAAAGTATATTCCGGGGTTCATACCCGGAGAATTCCATTCTAACAAAAAACCCAAGGATGTCCGGCACACCAGAATGTGCCGGACAGTCCTTTCTTATTTGTCTTTACATTACGGTATCCAACGTCTCGTGAGGAGCCGTCAGCACCGTAACACATTTATCTGTTCACTACCTTAACAGCCTTAGCACTGCCGTTCTCAACGATCTTGACGATATATATGCCCTTGCCCGGCAGCGTTATGGTAGCCGATCCGGCACGTGTTGTCAAAGAGGCGATGTTCTGTCCTGCCAGCGTAGCTACTGTCACGTCTGCCTGAGAGCCGAGTCCGGCAACGACAAGAACGTTTCCTGAAGCGTGCACTGCGTAAGCACCGGCAGCGTTCTCACCTGTGTTGATGTCCTCGATACCTGTGATTATCGCACCGAACTGTTTCAGAACAGGATAGAGATAGCCGCTTGCTGTGTCGAACGACCATATGTTGTTGAAGTCCCAACCGATGGCTGTGTATGTAGACTCCTGCTGGAGCGATGCAGCCGGAACGGCTGTAGCGGGTTCTACAACACCGCCTTCAACGGTCTCGTTCTTCGTAGGCCATTCTGTAGTAGCGTCCATGGTAGCCTCGTTGTTGTATATGTTGCCCGAGAAGTTGATAAGCGCGTTAGGTTTGTCACCGGCGTTGTTGCCCGCGATGAACGGAGCAGTAACGAGCGGAGAACCGTTTCCTTTGGTAGAGCAGCTGCCTATTGAGACACAGTTGTGGATGTCTACCTGGCTGTCAGCCTTGTCTATCAGACCAATGAATCCGCCTGTCCAGCCACGGAACGTAGCCTTTGCGAGACCGTTGAAGTAGCTGTTCGAGATGTTGGCACCGCCTTCGAGCGTACATCCGAAGAATCCGCCCACCTGGCTTCCGCCTGTAACCGTACCGTCTACATAGCAGTTTGTCACCGTGCAGCCACTGCCGTCACCGGCGAGTATAGCCACGTGGTCGCTACCGGTAACTGTTCCCACTACAGCCACATTCTCGAATGTGGTGGTTGAGGCAGAGCCTATGAGACCCACATGGTTGCAATCCGAAGCCGACACAACGAAGTCGACGAAAGCTATGTTGCTGAACTTGGCACCGTTGGTCTTGCCGAAGATACCGAGGTCTGAGCCGCTTGCGAAGCTTACGCGCGCACCTATCACCTTATGTCCGTTACCGTTGATAGAGCCTGTGAACGACTCGCCGCTTACTCCGATGCCCGGGAAGCTGACGCCGGTGAGGTCGATGTCCTGAGTGAGCTCATAGTCGCCGGCGAGGTTCTTGTTGATGTCGATGAACTCCTGAGCCGTCGATATCGGGGTGAGGTCGCCCTCCCTGCCGATGTATACAGAGAAGGAGTCGCTGCCGGACATAGTCAGTTTGTCTGCCACGTCGGCAGTAGGAGTAACCTTCAATACCACATCGCCGCGTCCGACGAACTGTGCGTTCTCGTCGCCTGCATAGAGGTCGTCCTGATAGATGCATGCTATGTCGCCGCCCTTTACTATCTGTATGTCAAGAGTCTGACCCAAAGAGCCGTGTATGCAAGCCAGGTCGATGAACTCCATTCCGCTTACATAGAGTATCGACTTGTTCTGAGGCATGTCGTAGATGACAGAAGGAAGCGGAGCGTTCATCCACTTCAGGACAGGATACATCTTGCCTTCGGCGCCCTCGAGGAACTTCCATGTGTTCTGGAAATCCCATTCCAGAGTGCTCTCGTAGAAGCTCTGCGACCTTGCGTCGGCGGCAGATACGTTTGCTCCGTGTACGCTGGTTGCGTCGTTCATGTTCTCCATCGGACCTGCGTTTGAGGCTGTAGAGCCGCAGAAGATTGACTCAAGAGCGTAGTTGTTGGCAAGGTTCACGGTACGTCCGGCAGTAACCACGACGCGCGACACATTGCCGTAGAGGTGTGACGGAGCAATCATGTTGTTCTGTATGTATGACGGAAGAGTGTCGTCGTCGATGAGCGACACCATACCGGTGGCGTTGCTTCCGGGGCAGTCTACCGTTCCTGAGAAGAGACATTTCTCCACTGTTCCGGTGACGATTGTGCCCACCATACCTCCTGCCTGATAGCTGCGCGAGCTTATGCGGGAGTCAGACAGACAGTTGCGTACTATGGCTCCCTCGTCGGCATCGTTCTTGTTCACGTCGCCCGCGATGCTTGCCACGTGGTCGCGTCCTTCTATGTAAGAGCCCAGAACGGCACAGTTCTCAATCACACCACCGTAAGCTCGTCCCACGATAGCCGCAACATTGGCGTTGCCCACGAAGTTGGCGTTCATCACTCCGAGGTTTCTTATCTGTGCGTTTCTTGTTGTCGAGAATATTGCGACCTCACCCTGATCGGCGTTGTTGAACGATATGTTCTTCACGAAATGACCCTTTCCGTCGAACGTTCCGGTGAACTCGCCAACCGGTTTCCAGTCGTAGCCGGTCATGTCGATATCATTCTCGAGCGTGAAGTCGCCCGCGAGGTTGTAGCTCATGTTCATGAGGTCCTCCGGAGTTGTTATCGCATAGTTGATGTCGGTCACTGTGATGTCGAGCGTGACGGTCTTTCCGCTGCAGAAAGCGTCGCCCTGTGTAGACAATGTAACGGTAGACTTGCCCAGCGCGACGAAGTTGAGCGTGGTGCCGCTCACCTCAACAGCTGCCGGATTGGAGCTTGTGATGCTCACCTCGCGACCCAATGCAGACACCGGAGCGAGGTCTACCGACTGTGTGATGACGCAGCGTCCGGGCAGGTCGGCCATGCTTATGGCGTCGCCGTCTATCGGCAATGTCATGCCGGAAAGCACCGGATAGGCTCCTGTGGAGAGATTCCACACCGATGCGTCGAAGCCGATGTTCTTGTAAGTGGAGGCTGTGCGCAGGTCGGCGTCGCTAACCGCCGTACCCTGTATACCCTCGTTGTTGGCGTCGTCGGCAAGCTGGTCATACGAAACCACAGCACCTCCCACGGTGTACACCGTAGATGTGGACGAGAGGTTGTCGCTCTGGTCTCCGTACACACAGTTGGCTCCGTTCTTCCATGCGTTGATGGCATGCACGAGGTTGTTGGCACCGGTAAGGAAAGCCGCACCCGAGACGTTGCCCGTGAAGCTGGCTATACCGTCGTTGTCGAGCATACCGCACACACCGCCAGCACCTCCCGATGGGGCTGTGGCAGAACCGAGCACGAGGTTGTTGGTGAACACTCCCGCGTTGGTCCATCCTGCTATGCCGCCCGCCTGAAATGTGGTGCTGAACGCGCCTGCGGTGGACATACAGTTGGTGATGTAGGTCATCTCGTCCATGCTTGCGTTGCCGCGGGCGTCGCCCACGATGCCGCCCACATGGTCATAACCCGTGAGATAGCCGGCTGTGAACACAGCGTCGATAGTGGTGTTGATGGCTTGTCCGGCGAGAATACCCACCTGCTTGTTACCCTTCACCTTAGCGTCTGTGAAGCGCACGTTGCTGATGGTGGCACCCTCGGTGAACCCGAAGAAACCCACATTGTCCTCACCCGACGTGATGCTCAGCCCCTTTATGGTGTGGCCCGCACCGTCGAGCGTTCCGGTGAACGGCTCTTCCTCCGTTCCAACCGGCAACCATTCCCCGCTCAGACTGATGTCGTTTGCAAGGACATAACTGCCTCCCAGGTCGTTTGCGATTGCCTTCAGTCCCGCCTCATCGGTGATACTGGTCTGCGACCATGCCGAAAGCGAGACAGCAAACATCAGACTGAGAGCTGAATACTTTTTAAGAATGTCAGATTTTCCCATAATTACAGGTTTTTAAGTTGGTTGTATATAAATTCCAAGTAACTGGCAATAGTACTATATATATTAATGTGTCATATCCGGGTTATGTCCATGCCGACCCGCTTCCGGGCAACGGAGCGTACGCCTCTCTTACGGGTCCGACCTCTGGCTTCTGTAATGACGCTCCGGACGGCTGCCTTGACGTTATCGCACAATACCCCTGATAATGATGTAACAACTTCGGAAAGATTTGGTAAAAAAATTTTAGTGAAAAGATGTTAAAACCTTGAATTTAGTTCTATTTTTAGTCTTCAAGGCGGTTTTTTCGCCTTTTGCATAATTATCCGGAAACAGTCCCGACAGTGCATAATAATGCGTATGCAAGCCAGAAAAAAACGTCACGCGACGCGGAAAAGGACACGAGGACGCAAAAAACGGGATTTTCAGGCAGCCGCGCAAAGCTCTGGCATACAGCAGGTTGGCTTTTCACAGACAGCAAGGGCGTTTTTACGGCTCTGCCGAACGGGCTCTTTCATCTTGCGGAAGAGGCTTTTCCGCACCACCGAAAAGGCTCTCCGGCGCACCCGAAAAGGCTTTTCCGCACGAGAAAAAAGTGTCCGTCGCGCTCCTGAAACGAAAAACAGGAGAATCAGCCTCCGCATTATGCCTGCGCAGGACGCATTCCGACATGTTCCGGGAGCGGCGGCATCCACGCAGCGTACCTGCTTTGTCCCCTCTCGCCACGCGCCGTATCATGCATAAATATACATAAAAAGCCGACACAGCAAGCCTCATGCCACCGGTCAGCACACACCATCCCGCACCGCGGACAAACCTCCGCAGACATCCGGAAAGCGTAAAAACCGCTGAAAATCAGATTATCAGCACGATTTATTTCGTTGTTTGCAAACTTATTGATAAATTTGCATTCTGCAAGCGCATGCACACGCCAGCCATACGCACAAGCCGTGCATGCCGTGCCGGCATCATAAAGGCGTGCCGCAACCCGACAAACCACACATACTCACACCAAATGGTTCTCAACTACATCTGGATAGCATTCTTCGTCATTGCCTTTGCCGTCGCCGTGGTGCGGCTGCTGTTCCTGGGCGACACCGAGGTATTCCCCGCAATAATGAATTCCACTTTCGATACTGCGAAAACGGCGTTCGAGATATCGATAGGGCTCACCGGAGTGCTGTCGCTGTGGCTCGGCATAATGAAGATAGGCGAGCGCGGCGGCGTGGTAAACGCTCTGGCGCGGGTGCTCTCGCCCGTGTTCACGCGACTGTTTCCCGGCATTCCCAAGGGTCATCCGGCAACAGGGTCCATCTTCATGAACATAGCCGCAAACATGCTCGGGCTCGACAACGCCGCCACTCCGCTCGGACTGAAAGCCATGGAGCAGCTCCAGACGCTCAACCCGCGCAAGGACACCGCCACCGACCCTATGATAATGTTTCTCGTGCTCAACACTTCGGGACTCACCATCATCCCCGTCTCCATCATGGTATACCGCGCGCAGATGGGCGCGGAACAGCCCACCGACGTGTTCGTGCCTCTCCTGCTCACCACGTTCTGCTCTACAATGGCTGGCATCATAGCCACATCCATATACCAGCGCATCAATCTCATAAACCGCACCATGGTGCTCACGCTCGGAGGAATGTGCGCGGCTGCGGCGGCGATAATATGGGGATTCGGCAGCATGGACAAGACCACGATGAGCGTCGTGAGCACGTCGGCTGCCAACATACTGCTCTTTCTCATCATCATCATGTTCATACTGGCTGGCGTGAGGAAGAAAGTGAATGTGTACGACGCGTTCATCGAAGGCGCGAAGGACGGATTCGCCACCGCCGTACGCATCATTCCGTATCTCATAGCCATGCTCGTAGCCATCGGGGTGTTCCGAGCCTCGGGGGCGATGGACGCTCTCATAGACGGCGTGCGCTGGACAGTGGAGGCGTGCGGGGGCAACTCCGACTTTGTGGGCGCGCTGCCCACGGCAATCATGAAACCGCTCTCGGGCAGCGGGGCACGCGGCATGATGGTCGACGCCATGGCTACCTACGGAGCCGACTCGTTCGTAGGACGCCTCAGCTGCGTGTTCCAAGGCTCCACCGACACCACCTTCTACATCCTCGCAGTGTACTTCGGCAGCGTGGGCATACGCTATACCCGACATGCCGTGGCATGCGGACTGCTCGCCGACCTCGCCGGAATAGCGGCGGCGATAGCGGTGTGCTATATGTTCTTTTAAAGGTAAAAAGGTAAAAATTAAAAAGGTAAAGAAGAGGGATTGGGATGAGATGGAGAGGCACTTTAAATGGAAGAAAGACGGAAGTGGGATGAGACGGAGAGGCTCTTTAAATGGAAGAAAGACGAAAGTGGGATGAGACGGAGAGGCTATTAAATGGAAGAAAGGACATAATTTAAAATATATGGAGTAATAAATAAGAAGGTGGAGAAATGGAAAATGTATAATAAAATAATATGGTAATGGTTAAAGAGAACACCATATACAAGTTAAGCAAGAGGTTCGCACTAAGGATTATACACTTGTATGTGTTCTTACGAGACAGTCAACATGAGAATGTCATGTCGCGACAGATATACCGCAGCGGAACAAGTATCGGTGCAAATGTAGCTGAAAGCGTGTTTGCGCAAAGTGAGGCTGACTACATAAACAAACTGAAAATAGCATTGAAAGAGGCAGGTGAGACACGCTACTGGCTTGAGCTTCTGTATGAGGCAGACCTCATAACAGCCAATGCCTACGACTCATTGCTGAATGATGTGAACACAATAATCGGAACATTAATAAATATAATTAATAAATTAAGGGATAAATGAGATAAAAAGGAAAATAACAAAGACTCAAGACTGGCATCATACAGACTCACAATCAATCTTCGGCTGACTCATAAATGCCTATCTGTTGATTCACATATGGATACCGACCACAGCATGAATGACAGTAGGATAGTCCACAAGTGGAGTATGACCACAGCATGAATGACTATTGGATAAGCCACAAGTGGAGTATGACTACAGCATGAGTGACTGTCGGATAAGCCACAAATGGAGTATGACTACAGCATGAATAACTGTAGGATAAGCCACATATGGAGTACGTCTACAGCATGAATAACTGTAGGATAAGCCACAAGTGGAGTATGACTACAGCATGAGTGACCGCAGGATAAGCCACATATGGAGTACGTCTACAGCATAAATGACTGTTGGATAGTCCACAAGTGGAGTATGACTACAGCATGAGTGACCGCAGGATAAGCCACAAGTGGAGTATGACCACGGCATGAGTGACCGCAGGATAAGCCACAAATGGAGTATGACTACAGCATGAATAACTGTAGGATAAGCCACATATGGAGTACGTCTACAGCATGAATAACTGTAGGATAAGCCACAAGTGGAGTATGACTACAGCATGAGTGACCGCAGGATAAGCCACATATGGAGTACGTCTACAGCATGAATGACCGTCGGATAAGCCACAAGTGGAGTACGTCTACAGCATAAATGACTATTGGATAAGCCACAAGTGGAGTATGACTACAGCATGAGTGAAATCCAAGAGCATCATAAATGCCCTCCCACAGAATCACGCGGTCTACAATATTTTACCTTTTTACCCTTTTACCTTTTTACTTTCAAACTATGTCTGGACTATCTTCTCTCGCAAAAGACACCGCCATCTACGGGCTGAGCAGCATCGTAGGAAGGTTTCTCAACTATCTGCTCGTGCCGCTGTACACGGCAAAGCTGTCGGCGGCAAGCGGCGCATATGGTGTCATAACAAACGTGTATGCATACACGGCACTGCTGCTCGTGATACTCACATACGGAATGGAGACTACCTTCTTCCGCTTCGCCAACAAGGAGGGGGAGAACCCGCAGAAGGTGTACTCCACCACTCTGACAGCCGTCGGACTCACCTCGCTGCTGTTCGTCGCGGCTGTGCTGGCGTTCATCGGACCCATATCCGGCGCCATGGGCTATGCCGACCATCCGTCGTATGTATGGGTAATGGCTATCGCAGTGGCTCTCGACGCCTTCCAGTGCATTCCCTTCGCATACCTGCGCTACAAGAAACGCCCGGTGAAGTTCGCCGCACTGAAGTTTTTCAACATCGTGCTGACCATCGCGCTCAACCTCGTTTTCTTCCTGCTTCTGCCCGCCCTCTACGCTGGCGGAGGCGAAGGCTCGCCGGTGAGCGCGATATACAGTCCGGAGGTGGGTGTGGGCTACGTGTTCTACATCAACCTGTTCTGCTCCTCGGCACTCATGTTCTGCCTGCTGAAAGAGCTTACGGGCTTCCGCTATGTGCTCGACCGCGCACTGTTGCGGCGCATGCTTTCATACAGCTGGCCGATACTCGTGCTCGGCATCGCGGGCATTCTCAACCAGACAGCAGACAAGATTCTCTTCCCCTACATATACAAGAACGCTGACGCGCACGCACAGCTCGGCATCTACGGTGCGGCAAGCAAGATAGCCATGATAATGGCATTGATAACCCAGGCGTTCCGTTACGCCTACGAGCCCTTCGTCTTCGGAAAGTCGAAAGACAAGGACAACCGCGCCACCTATGCCAAGGCAATGAAGTATTTCGTCATCTTCACCCTGCTGGCATTCCTCGTCGTCGTGGGCTATATGGACATCCTGCGCCACCTCATAGGGCGCGACTACTGGAGCGGACTGAAAGTAGTTCCCATCGTGATGGCTGCCGAGATAATGATGGGAGTGTATTTCAACCTGTCGTTCTGGTACAAGCTCATCGACAAGACCATCTGGGGCGCGTGGTTCTCAGGTGCCGGATGCATGGTGCTCATACTTGTAAACGTCGTCTTCGTACCGCACTACGGCTACATGGCATGCGCATGGGGAGGGTTCGCCGGATACGCCACGGCAATGCTGCTCTCCTACTTCGTCGGGCAGAAACACTATCCGATAGACTATCCCGTAAAGGAGATGACGCTCTACGCAGGCGTGGCTCTGGTGATGTTCGTCGCCATGACAAAAGCCAACTCTGCCCTTCCAGTGTGGGGCGCGCTGGCTGTCAACACGCTGCTCATACTGCTTTTCACGGCTATGATAGTGAAGCGCGACATGCCGCTGTCTTCCCTTCCCGTCATAGGAAAGCATTTCAGAAAGAACTGACAAGCATTTCAGAAAGAACAGATGAAAACGGAAAACAATACATTAAACAAAACATCAAACAAAGGATTTATGAAAATCAAGACATTATTACTTACGGCACTACTCGCAACGGGAACCGCCGCACACGCCGACGAAGGCATGTGGACTCTTTTCGACCTGCCAAAGCCTGTCTTCGAACAGATGCAGGGATATGGCTTCGCTCTGCCTTACGAGAACCTGTATTCGAGCAGTGACGCCATAAAGAACGCTGTTGTAAACTTCTCCGGATACTGTTCGGGCGTCGTTGTGTCGCCCGACGGACTGGTGTTCACAAACCATCACTGCGGCTTCGAGGCAATACGCAGCCACTCTACTGTGGAGCACGACTACATGCTCAACGGCTTTTATGCCAAGAGCTATGAGGAAGAGCTGCCCAATGAGAACATGTTCGTGAGCTTCATGGTGGAACAGAAGGACATCACCGACTACGTGAACGGCTTCGGAATACAGCAGATGAGCATCAGCAGTCAGGAACAACTGCTCGACTCTTTGGAGAATGCCATGTCAAAAGAGGTGAAAGCCAACGACAGCACTCTGCGTCTGGAGATAAAGCCTTTCTATGAGGGCAACAGGTATTATGCCACAACCTACCGCGACTTCACCGACCTACGGCTGGTCTTCACCATACCTAAGTCGATGGGAAAATACGGAGGCGAGACCGACAACTGGATGTGGCCGCGCCAGACATGCGACTTTTCAGTGTTCCGCATCTATGCCGACCCGAAGACCAACGGTCCGGCTGAATACTCCAAGGACAACGTGCCCTACCATCCGGAACACTGGGCTCAGGTGTCGCTCAGCGGATACAAGGACGGCGACTTTGCGATGACCATGGGATATCCGGGCTCCACCGAGCGTTATCTCTCGTCTTACGGAATACACGAGATGCGCGACGCGCAGAACGCTCCGCGTGCCCAGGTGAGAGGCATAAAGCAGGACATAATGATCCGCCACATGCGTGCCGACGAGGCAGTGCGCATAAAATACGACTCCAAATACGCGCAAAGCTCCAACTACTGGAAGAATTCCATCGGCATGAACAAATGCATCGACAGCATCGGAATCATCAGCCAGAAACAGGAATATGAGAAACGCATACGCCAGTATCAGGATCAGACCGGTCTGCTGAAGGGCAAACTCGACTTCGACAAGATGGCTGAACTCTACCGGAAACGCTTCGACGTGATGCGCACTCTCACTCTCTGGAGCGAGACTTTCGCCCGTACAAGCGAGTTCACCACACGCGCTCTCAGGCTCTCAAACGGCATGGAGGTGAAAGGACCGAAGGATAATCCGAAGAAACAATACGTTGAATTCGCCGACAACAGCGACGAATGGGACGAGGCTTTGGACAAGGAGGTGATGGCGGCACTGCTGAAGAACTTCGCCGAAAAGGTCGACCCGGCTGAGCTCCCCGACTTCTACAAGACCATAAACAAGAAGTTCAAGGGCGACTACAGGAAATACGTGGACTTCCTCTACGCCAAATCAGTAATCATGAAGAAGGGAGAGAAGATCTTCTTCAATAAGAAATCATACAAGAAAGACCCGGGAGTGCAGTACGGAATAAGCCTTATCGAGTCGCTGGCGGCACTCCGCGAGAAGCTCGTTCCGGTGAGCGACGAGATAGAAATGCAGGAACGATACCTCTGCGAAGCCAAACTGCGCATGGAGCAAGACCTTCCCCACTACTCCGACGCCAACTTCACAATGCGCCTGAGCTACGGTCAGGTGGGCGGATATGAGCTCGGCGGCAAACCGTCAGGCTACTACACTACTGCCGAAAGCATCGTGGAGAAGATGGACCGCGCTGATGAGAACATCGAGTACGCAGCCGAACCGATAATGAAGGAACTGCTCTCGAGCAAGGACTTCGGCATGTACACCGACAAGACAACAGGCAAGATGCAGCTCTGCTTCCTCACCAACAACGACATAACCGGAGGCAACAGCGGCTCGCCGATGTTCAACGGAAGGGGCGAGCTCATAGGTCTCGCCTTCGACGGAAACTGGGACTCGCTCTCAAGCGACATACATTTCGACAGCCGTCTGGCACGCTGCATAGGCGTGGACATACGCTACGTGCTGTTCATGATGGACAAGTGGGGACACGCCGACCGCCTGCTCAGAGAAATAAACGCCATCTGACACTCATCCCACAGCACCGTAACACACGGTGACAGAACAATCCGCCGGAGCACAGGAAGCCGTCCTGACTGCTCCGGCGCTTTTTTATCTGTCTTCCGCCAAGCCTTAGCGATTCACCGGAACGGGCTCTTCCACACACCCGTACGCAATACATTTTACCGTAAAAAACACCATTCTTTTTCATCTCACAGACAGAATATTCCCGTACAAAAGCCTGATTCTCAACAAAAAATTATATCTTTGCAGCAGCGACAGCGCAAAAGGGCGCAATCAGAACCAGCCCTTACATTGCAGTGTGCAGCCTGTCTTATAAAAAGACGGTGCGGACGAGAGCCGACAAGACCTGCTTTCGCTTTCCCTGATGCAGCCTGTCCTGTGTCACGACACTTGCACAATGCGCTAACAGAAGCATACACCTGACAGTATTATTTCGTAACGAAGCAGCCTGAACATTTATCTAAACACGTTACATATGAGAAAAATCTATCTGTTCACAGTCGGAATCATGATGATGATTCTGGCAACATCCGGAGTATCGGCTCAGGAGAGTATAAGCCTGACGGAGACCGAACAGCCGGGAAGTTTTCCGATAGTCACAGACAATTCTACAGCCGTCATCGTCTTCGACAAGAGCGACGCGCAGGTTGTGGAGACCGCCGCCACGGCTCTCGCAGGCGACATAAAGGCAGTGACAGGTAAGGAAATAGGTGTGGGAACGACGCTTACAGCCGGCAGCTCACCCATCATCGCCGGCACCGTCGGCTCGTCCTCGCTCATAGACAAGCTTGCCGCCGAAGGCAAGATCGACGTCTCCGGCGTGAAGGGAAAGTGGGAGGCATACGGACTTCAGACCGTGGACAACCCCACAGAAGGCGTGGAGCGCGCCCTCGTCCTGTTCGGCTCGACTCCCCGTGGAACGGCATACGCCATCTTCGAAGTGTCGCGCCTGATGGGCGTATCGCCCTACATATGGTGGGCTGACGTCGTTCCGCCGCACAAGGACAGGCTTTATGCCTCCGCCGGACTGAGCGTTACGGACGAGCCTTCGGTGAAATACAGGGGCATATTCATCAACGACGAGGACTGGGGATTCCAGCCCTGGGCTGCCAAGAACATGGATCCCGACCGCAACAACGTGGGTCCCAACAGCTACGCAAAGGTGATGGAGCTGCTCCTCCGCCTGCGTGCCAACACGCTGTGGCCCGCCATGCACCTGTGCTCGGAGGCTTTCTGGGCTAACAAGGCTAACCTTCCCGTGGCGAAGAAATACGACATCGTGCTCGGCTCAAGCCACTGCGAGCAGATGCTGAGAGACAATGAATGGGAGTGGAGACGCTGGGGCGACGGCACCGGAACGTACGAGAACTGGAACTATGTGACCAATAAGGAGAAGATACAGCAATACTGGGAGGAGCGCGTCATAGAGAGCAAGGGCTTCGACGCCATCTATACCACCGGCATGCGCGGCGTACACGACTGGGCGATAAGCGGCTACCCGACCACCGAGGACAAGGTGCGCGGACTGACGGAGATAATCGGTTTCCAGCGCGAACTGCTCCAACGGCACATCGGTGACCCCACAACCGTACCGCAGATATTCATTCCTTACAAGGAGGTTCTTGAGGCTTACAACGCTGGACTGCAGGTTCCCGAGGACATCACTCTCACATGGGTGGACGACAACCACGGCTACATCAGACAGATGCCGACAAAGAGCGAGCAGGCGAGGTCGGGCGGAAACGGCATCTACTATCACCTTTCCTACTGGGGAACGCCGCAGGACTACCTCTGGCTATGCTCCACATCGCCATCGCTCATAAGCTATGAGCTGAGCAAAGGATATGAATACGGCATACGCAACCTGTGGATAATAAACGTCGGCGACATAAAGCCGGCTGAGGCGGAACTGGAGTTCTGCATGGAGCTTGCATGGGACGTGGACCGCTGGAACCCCGAGGAGGCTCACAAGTTCAGCCGCTACTGGGCTGCGAAGACATTCGGAGAGGAGTATGCCGACGACCTGAGCGACATCAAGCAGGAGTACTACCGCCTCGGCGCGGGAGGCAAGCCGGAGCACATCTTCGCCGTGAACTACACCGACGAGGAGAAAGACCGGCGCATTGCCGACTACAAAGCCATCGTGGACAAGGTGGACAATCTCAAGGCAAGAATACCGTCGGAGCTGCAGGACGCATACTTCGAGATGATAGAATATCCGGTGAAAGGAGCCTACTATATGAACGTGAAGACATTCCGCGCGGCGCAGAGTCTTGTGCTCGCAAAGGCAGGACAGCGCGACAAGGCACTGGAGTATGCCGCAGAGGCTCGCAAGGCTTACAGGCAGATAGAGCTGATAACAGACAAATACAACAACGGTATAGCAGGCGGAAAATGGAACGAGATGATGGACTCCAAACCACGTCAGCAGTCACAGTTCTACATGCCTGAGACCGCCACACTGTCCGGAATAAGCAGCGTGCAGAAGGAGATAGAGAAAGAAGAGACATTCAGCGTGGCTGCCGACAAGTACACATCCGTAAAGGGCAACGTCGTGACAATGGAGGGACTCGGCATGAGCGGCTCCAGCGTCACCGTGTGGCCGATAGACGAGACACAGTATTCGGCTGACAAGGCATCAAGCGCGCCCTACGCCGAATACGACGTTGAGGTGAAGAGCGGCATGAATACCATCTCGGCACGCTGCCTCCCCACATTCCCCATACATCCCGGCTACGACCTCCGCGTGGCTGTCTCCGTGGACGGAGGCGAGCCAGAGGTGTGCTCGCTGAAGACCACCGCGACGGAAGGCAAATGGAACACCACGGTGCTACAGGGATTCAACGACGCCACCGTGACCTACAACTCCGACGAGGACAAGACCGTAAGCGTGCGCGTGTACATGCTCGACCCGGGCGTGGTGCTGAGTCAGATATACAACCGTCTGCCCGAGTCTGCCGACAACTCGCTCACAGCCAGACTCATAAAGAACAACGACTTCGAGCTGCGCACGGACGGAACGCCCAACCCGCAGGGCAACACCGACCGCGGCATACCTTACGGATGGGACCACACCGGAGAGCTCACGCTCGGACAGAACGGACTGCCCTCCTACGGCATCAACCAGGATGCAGCCAATCCGCACGGCTCGAACATATGCTGGATAAACTCGTTCCCCATGCCCGAATTCTTCGAGCTGTCGCAGACAATACCCGCATCGGAGATAGAGCCGGGCACTTACCGCGTGTCGTGCATGATGTGGATGGAGGAGAACAAGAAGACCTCCGGACGCCTCTTCGCCAACAACAACGTGCAGTACTACGGATATGAGAGCGACTACACCCTTCTGCTGACACCCGGAGAAATAAACACCTATGCGGGATATGCCGGACAGAACGGAGGCGGACCGTTCAACCTCATGCCCATGGAGGTGTATGTGACGGTGGCGGAGGGCGAAGACCTCAAGATCGGCATACGCTCTGGAAACAGGCGCAACGACGGAACGACGGCTACAGACAACGCAGGATGGTTCAAGGTTGACAACTTCCGCATAGAGAAGGTGAGCGGAGTGCCGCAGCCGGAAAGCGAGGACCTCACACTGACAAAGCAGCTCATAACCAACTACGACTTCGAGCTCTACAACGACAACGGCACCATCAAGGAGAACACTTCGGGCGACACGCGCCGCGGAACAGTCTACGGCATACACGGCTGGAACATAAGCGGACGCTTCCCGGGCAACTCCTACGGCATCAACAAGGACGCATCCAACCCTCACGCCACCAACGTGTGCTGGTTCCAGGCGAAGAACGGAACCATGCCCGACGGCTTCGAGCTCTACCAGACCATACCCGCCGACAAGCTCACACCGGGACGCTACATGATATGCTGCCGCCTGTGGGCTCAGGAGGGCTACCTCTCCACGGTGCGCCTCTTCGCCAACGACAACGTGCAATACTACGGCATGGACATCGACTACGGCAAGAACCTCACTCCGGGAGAGAACAACACCTTCGCCGGATACATCGGAGGAGCCCCCAACTCGTTCGTGCTTCAGGACATGCTTGTATATGTCGACATCGCGGAGGGCGACGACCTGAAGTTCGGCATACGCTCTGGCAACACCAACGCCGACGGTTCCCACAGCTCAGAAGCCAAGAACGGATGGTTCAAGACCGACTTCTTCCGCATACACAAGGTTGACGCCACCGACGGAATAGAAACCGTAGCGGCTGACGGTGCGGGCAAAAAAAAAGGGGTGTACAACATTAAGGGACAGAAGATAGGCGACAGTCTGAGAGACACTCCCGACCTTCCGGCAGGAATATACGTGGTGGACGGGCGCAAGACAGTGGTGCGCTGACCACGATGAAACTGACTTACATACAAGCCACAGACAAGAGGCGGTCTCCTTACGGAGGCTGCCTTTTGCGTTATTTTAAGCCATACTGTTGCATGTCACGCCGCTTATTGATAACTTTGCACACCGCAAAACAACATTTACTATGACAGAACTGAAGGAAAACCAGGGCATACCCAGACACATACTCATCATGATGGCGGTCATGGCAGGCATCACCGTGGCAAACCTCTACTACAACCAGCCGCTGCTCGAGCTCATCCGCCACGACACGGGCGCGACGGAGGTGGAGGCGAATCTCATCACCGTCATATCGCAGGCGGGATATGCCCTCGGACTGTTTCTCATCATCCCGACGGGCGATCTCTACCCCCGACGACGCATAATAGCCATGTCCCTCATAACGGCGGCGGCGATGGGAACAGTCATAGCCGTGTCGGACAGCATCGGAGTGATATGGGGCGCGTCGCTGTTTCTGGGCATGTGCTCGGTCATACCGCAGCTTTTCATACCCATAGCGGGGCAGTTCTCCAAGCCCGAGAACAAGGCGCGCAACATCGGCTATGTGCTCAGCGGACTGCTCACGGGCATCCTTGCCTCGCGCGTCATAAGCGGATTCATAGGCGAGAGGATGGGCTGGCGAGCCGTGTTCGTCATCTCCGCCGCGCTGATGGCGGCGTGTCTGGCAGTGACGGCGGCGATGATGCCTGAGATGAAACCCAACTTCAGAGGCACCTACCCGCAGCTCATGCGCACCGTGTGGCGCATAGTGCGCACGCAGCCGCGCATACGTCTCAACGCCGTACGCTCGTCGCTCGCCTTCGGCTCGATGCTCGCCATATGGTCGTGCCTGGCGTTCCATCTTGCCGGTGAGCCGTTCCGCGCTGGAGCCTCAACCACAGGCGTGCTCGGACTGTGCGGCATGGCGGGAGCCATAGCGGCGAGCGGGATGGGCAGACTGGTGCCCCGCTACGGCATAAGGCGGTTCAGCAAGGCAGGAGCGTTGCTGCAGCTGGCTGCCTGGGCTACGGCTTTCACATTCGGTGACAGCTACGCCGGGCTCATCGCGGCAATCATACTCGCCGACATCGGAGTGCAGTGCATACAGCTGAGCAACCAGAGCGACTGCATACAGCAGATGCCGGAGGCAGCCAACCGTGCCAACACCATATTCATGACCGTATACTTCATCGGCGGCGCGCTGGGCACACTGTGTGCCGGTGTGGGCTGGGACATGTGCGGATGGGGCGGCGTGTGCCTCACGGGCGCGCTCTTCGCGACGCTCTCACTCGCCATAACGCTCGTGGCTGACAAGCCATGCAAGAGGCAAGCCTGAGACAGAGAGGCACCCGCGCAACACTTCATGCCGTCGGCGAACCGCACGGCTGGCGGGATGTCCGGCACACCGTCGCCACACCGGACAACGCGGCACGGCATGCAGGCACGGCAATGCATGATTATACAAGAACAAGCTTACGTGGATGAATAAATATGCACTGTAATCCCGAAATACTGCCGTTTCCGCGCACTACTGTCCTTCCGGCTGCAAATACGCGGTTTTTACGCACTTCACGCAAGTCTCTGACAATCATCGGCTTGCGTTTTTTCATACCACAGAAAACACCGTACGGCTTTGCGGAAGAGCCTTTTCCGCACTGCGGAACGGGCTTTTCCACACCGTGAAAGAGCATATATGGCATGCCGGGAATGGCTTTCCGGCAACGCGGAACGGGCTTTTTCATACGACGGCAGCTTATGTGGCGCGAACTTAATATCACAAAAACGGCGTATGAGAACAATCGTAACATGATTCCGGAGCATCCGAGACGCAACGCGCTTTCTATTTCGCGGATTTATTTTGTCAATATTTTTTACCATAAGAACGCATATTTATGCATTCCGATTATCCATGTGCCGGAATACAGCCCCTCCGTTTGTCCGTGCCGGAGCCTGCAATACGCACGTCAGGCAACGGTTTGCCGAGACTCCGTGTACTACCTGATTATGCGCAGTAACTTATAAGCACGCACAAAAAAAACTGTGACGGCAATCATCAGCCGCCACAGTTCCCTTACTTAACATCGGTATTATCCCCATCCTGCATCAGACCTCCGGCAAACGGATACGTCAGAAATCTGATGTCAGGTTTGGGACTGTCATAATATAAAACTAACGTCTTGTCACCTTCACGCTGCGTCTCGTGCCGTCGGTGTAGGTCTCGGTCATTATGTAGACACCCTTTCCAGGCGATGTCACCTCGCGTCCGTCAGTCGTGAACCATCTTACGCCCTGCACTGTCTTTGCCTGTTCCGTCACACCGCCGACGCCAGTCGGGTCAGCCTTTTCTATTCTTATGTTGTCAAGATAAATGACGTCAGAGCCGCCTCCGGTATATCCGAACAGGGCGAAGCTCATGTGGCTGCATCCCTTCAGCTGACTGAGCGGAATCTCATATTTCTTCCATCCTTCCTCGGTGTCGCCGCCCACGATGTATTTTGCAGCCTCTATGCTCTCGCCGTCGTCACCGCGCAGATAGACATAGAGCGACGGACGGTTGTTCGGATAGGCTGTGGCGATGTTGTACACCCAGAACGACAGCACGTTGTCATTGGCGTCGAGAGCCACCTTGGGAGATATGAATCCGGCACCGGCATACTGCTCGTACATGCTTCCGTTGAACATGTAGGCACAGCCTCCGTCACCGTCCTGCGGCTTGGCATTGTTGCGTGTGCCGTCAGGATTGTCCACTCCCCATGTGAATCCGTATGAATATACCGTCTCCACCTGCCACGGGGAAGTCTCCGTACGGGCGTCGGCAAACGACTCCTTGTAAGGCAGCTGATAGAGAGGACCGAGCACCACGGAGCCCACTACGGTCTGTCCTGTGCCCTCAGCGGTGAACGGAGCCACGCCGTAATAGTCAAGCCGCTGGCTTCCTGTCCGCTCAAGCTCTATGGTGTATGTGTTGCCTTCCACGTTGTCGGCTATAAGGGCGAATGTCTTGTCGGCAGGATTGTAGCTGTAGACACGGTATCTCACCTCACCGTCAACGACCACTCCGCCGTTCACTCCAGCCTCGGGAGCATCCCAGACGAGGATGGCGTCCTTGTTGTCGGAGCTGCCCTTCACCATCAGGTTGCCCACCGGCAGAGGCACGTCGCGCCCTACGAACAGCGTGTCGGTAAGCACCTCGCTGCGCCCGTAGCTGTTTGACGCCACGAGCATGTAGGTGTTCTGTCCGTGGAGAGGCTGTGTGTCGGTCCATGTCATCGCCGCTCCCGGCACCACATCGTCGGCGGTGTAGACCGGCGCGGGGTTCTGTCCGCGGAATATCTCCACCTTTACGTTCTCCTTCAGGGCATTGCCGTGATAGTCTACAGCGGGCGTCCTGAACGTCATCACGGCTTTCAGACTGCCGTCAGCAGCCGCTTCCGACTTGTAGCCGGTGAACTCATAGGGCGAGAAAGCTGACTTCTTGTAGGTGAGCCGCACATCGTCGAGCTGCGTGTCGAGATAGTCGTTCGCACTCGTTCCCTTGGAGTTGATGCCGAAACAGTATTTGCCGCCCTCGCCGGTCACGACGTTATAAGCCACGTCCTTCATCTGATAGGCGGTGCTCTTCGGCAGGTCGCCCACATGTACGCTCTGTGTCTGAGGCTCGGCGGATGTGCCCATATACACCTTGTTCGTTACAGTCTCCGAATAGACCGACGTCATCACGCCGAGCGACAGCTCGTATACGGCGTCGGCGATCTTGTCCAGCCAGTCGCCGTTAAACAGCTCGATCATGCCCTTGTCAATCCCGGCCGCCAGCTTGGGATCAATGGGCAGTTGGGCCGTGAGAGGAATGTTGTAGCGCTGGGCGATCTCCGCCACATGGCTCTTGCCGAACAGCTCCACATGCTTGCCGCAGTCGGGGCATGCGACATAACTCATGTTCTCCACCAGCGCCATGACGGGAATCTCCATCATCCCGGCCATCTTGAGCGCCTTTTCCACGATCATCTCCCCCAGCTCCTGCGGGGTGGAAACCAGAATCACACCATCCACGGGAATGGTCTGGAACACGGTGAGCATCACGTCGCCCGTTCCCGGAGGCATATCGATGAACAGCACATCCTTGTCGCCCCAGATCACGTCGGTCCAGA